>JAABUV010000222.1_pt1 | contig 85918 bp, 106 predicted proteins | sample 5559971 | NCBI WGS metagenome assembly JAABUV01 (sample SAMN10711881, study PRJNA513362) | rock metagenome | isolation source: Antarctica rocks | place: Antarctica: Victoria Land, Knobhead nord | collected 2015-12-19 | reverse complement strand
CAGCCACCCTGAGCAACACTGCCGCGTGCGAGGCCGGCTTGAGCGACGCCTCCCTGCAGGCGCGGCTTGAGCTGTTCAACTTGTCCTGTCGCACTGTATGCTTGACGTGATGTGTGACCGTGACCGAGCCAGGGTCTGCTGCATGCAGGGCACGTTCGCGGCAACCGCCGGGCGCCCCTGCCGGCACGCTGCAGCGGCCGCGAGCGAGCCGCCGGACATGGCCGCCCGCGAGGGCTCCGCCGGAGCCGCGGAGCGCGCCCTGCCCGCCGAGCCCTGCCCAGACCCTAAACGGCAGCGCCTGGCCAGCGGTGCCTGGCTCACCGCGGGGCCAGGCGCGAGCGCTGCTGCGGCGGGCGCGCCGGGCGCATGCGCGCCGCCGCCAGTTGTGCCGCTTGGCGGCGGGCCGGCGCCGGCCCAGCCCAAGACGAGCGCGGCGCGCCCGGCGCGCCGGCAGACGGCGTCGGCGGCGGCGCGTCGGCGGCGCGCCGGCGGCGGCGGCGGCGCCGCAGCGGCTGGGACCACCAGCGGCTACACCGGTGTGAGCTGGGCCGCGCGCAGCCGCAAGTGGCGCGCGCAGATCTGGTACAGCAACTCGGTGCGCGCCGGCCGGCCTGCGCTCGTCCTGGGCGCCTTCCCCGCCCGCCCATTGCCCTGGGCTCCCTCCTCACGCAAGGCCCGTTGCAGCCCGGTGCGCTGAGCAGCGACACGGATGTGAGCGCGAACGGGCCGGCTGCGCGTGCGCGTCGGCTGCAGCGGGCTGGCCGGCAGGCTGCTGGGCAGATCTCAGCGCTGGCTTGGCATGCGTCGCGAGCGAGAACCCTGTGAACGCAGGGTTGCGGACCGCCACCCTCTTGTGGCTGGGGCGTGGGCATACGCTTGTAGGCCCCCCATGAGGCGCGCCCAATTACTGCTGGGCGGATCCGGCACGGGCGCCCTGCATGGCCATTGCTCGGCAGCCAGGAAGCAGCGCTCTGGCGCCCGCACCGTTTTGCCGCTGAGCGCGCCCCCATGGCGCAGGCGCCCCACAGGGGCTCCTTCACGGTGAGGGGCGCAGCGCATGTCAAGGACCAGGAGCCAAGCCATGCACTGTGCTAGCGGGCCGGCCTATACCCTACCCTGGCCTATGCCCTACCCTGAGAGCGCGCGCGCGGCGCAGGTGCACCACCTGGGCTTCTTCACGGTGGAGCGCAACGCGGCGCGCATGTACGACCGCGCGGTCGCGGCGGTGCGCGGGCCCGGCGCGCCCACCAACTGCGCGCCCGGCGACGCCTTCTCCTCCGGCGACGAGCGCTCCCACCCTACCCCAACTTTCGCCCCTCGGCACCTAACTGCAAACGTGAGGTAGACAGCATGTCCGTTTGGTGCATTCAGGGTGTGTCGAGCAGGTCGGAGCAAGAGACCAGGCACTCGGGTGCAATACACACACGGCATGTGGCTGCATATGTCTGACGCCGTCCGCGCAAAAGCCCCCAGCTGCACGCTGGAGGCGCTCCCGGGCAGCCTGCAGGAGGACGGCAGGCGAGCAGAGCGACTCGCAGCGCGAGTCACCACCAGGGGCCGCGCTTCCGGGGAGCTCACACGCGCGCGCCTGCCCGCAGGGCGCGGGCGAACCCGCCCGACGCCTGCCGCGCGCCGCCCGCAAGCGGCTGGCGCCGCGCGCTTACAGCGCTGCAGGGCAGTCCGTCCGGCCGCGGCGGCGCCAGCGGCTCTGACGCCTCGGGCTGCGACGCGGCGGTGGCGGCTGCCGGGGGCGGGGCGGGTCAGACAGGCAGCGGGCCCGGGTGCGCGGGTGGCGGGGCCGGGTGCGCGGGCGCGCCCGGCGGCCTGCACCCATGCCAGCCGCTGCGCTGACGCAACTGCTCAGCTCATGAGCAAGCGCTCAAGGAGAAAGCTCTGGGGAGAGGGTGCAACGCCAGAGTGCTTCGCACATACGCTCGGTCGGAGCGCATCGCCACACGCACTGCCACAAGCTGCTCTGGTGGTGCGCTGCAGAGCCACACAAACACCCTTTTGGCGCTCACAACACTGACAGCAGCGGGCAAGCAGAGCGCAGGTCCCCCTCGGCACGCACAGCAATAGAATATCTTCGATTCTGCCTCTGCGTCCTTCCAGGCCTTGCGGATGGGCATGTTATGGCGATCCTGACCAGAGACCCCCGGGCCCCGCGGGCCTGCCTGCGAGCATGCACCTCTGCTACTGTATTATTCCCAGCCCGTTGGCGGGGGTGGTAAGGGTTAAACCCACCCAGCCCTGCACGGGTGCGGGAGCCAGCATGCTGCTGTGCCTGCCGGCTCCTGTGAAATGCCTTTGCATCTGTTCTGTATGGAGGGGGGCCTGCAGGCCACAGCAGTGCTGCTGTGGCCGTCAAGGGCTGAGGATCTAGCAGCTCCCCATGCGTTTCACAAGAGCATGCAGGCCGGGGAGGGTGGCTGTCAGCGAGTAGCGCCTACTCGCGGCTGGCTCCCGTGCCTGCCACGCCGTGGCTTCCAGGCCATTGGGGAGGGAGCAGGCACCAAAACAGCTTTTGCCGAGGCCTGCCTGTCCTGCGCGTGTACAGAGTGATGGCTTTCAGGCCAAGGGAACGGAGCCGTTAAGCCTAGGCCACCTGGCAGCCGCCTGGCCGTCCTGTGCTGGGAAAGCAGTACAACGCCACACCAGGAATGCATGAGCAGGTGGGTGTGACAGGCGCGCTCGAGCCCAAACAATGTGTGCCTGGCGTGCGCGCGCCGTTGGTCCTTGACCATGATGCATGTATATGTATTGTTACATGTAGCATGATTGGTCGCAGATGCTGTCATGCTCTTCTCCCGCATACAAGCCGCACCTGTCCTCCACGCGGAGAAGCTGTGGAGCCAAATACGCTCTACGCCGCACCTGCCGCGCTTGAGCAGGTGAGGGGTGTAACGGTGCTGAAACGCCCAAGCGCTCCAGGACATTGGGCATGCAACTTGACCTCCAACAAGCCTCTTGCCTGCGTTATACATGCATGGGGAGCTCCTCTTTTATTCAAAGCCTCTCGGATACTTGAGCGTAGAGTCCGCCGTGAGGTGGACACACGTGACTGACCTGCAGACTGGCATGCACATGCAACCAAGGAGGGACGGGGACAGAACGCACAGCTTCATGCCGCGCAGAAGCCAGACCATGTGGGCCGGCATCGCATGGAGTGCGTTCATGCTGTAGGGTTGGGGTTTCCGAGCTGCATCAGACTGTTGCGCAGGCAGTCTGTTGCGCACTGACAGTTGACGTACAGCGCAAACGGCGGCTCCTGTATAAGGCAGCATGACACTCGGCTTCACCTTGCCGCTCTATGTGTTTCTATTAGGCCAGACCATACTATCGGTAGTGCTCCTGCTGCCGCTGCCTCTGTGTAAGCCAGGCGTCGTGTTCATCCGCTTCGCCACCACACCTGTGGGCAGATCAATCTTTGCAACTGCTGTCCTGTTCCTGGTGGGTGCACACGTCCGCAGCCAACTTTCCTGTTGCCGCACGGCCAACCTTGTGAGGATGCTGTGGCATCCTGCACACACCCAGCAGGATTGAGTCTTACGCTAACGCACGGGATTGGGACGCAGATGACCCTGATGATCTCGCCTATCTTCGACCTTTACTCCTTGAAGAAGCAGAACGTTGCAAGTGCCGCAGGCGCCGGGGCGCACGGCGCGGCCGCCGTGGGATTGGGGACGTCCGTGGGGCACGAGAGCAGGCGAGTGTGATGCAGCCCCCCGGTCCTTTGTGCCATGCATGCCTAATATGCAGCCATACGCGGTCTCCAGCGGCGTGCGGAGGCGCCACATGTGCTTGCACGCTGCCCCACTGTACGATGCCTGTGTGGTTGAGAGTGTTGTGCATTGGCCAATGTGCGCGCGTTCTTGCTCCTGCAGTGACGGCCTGCGCCTGCCTGCGCACCGCGCAGGGAGACCGAGGCGTCCGCCAACCTGGCCCTGGTGCTGACCTTCAGCAACATCCTGCTCGCGCTTGTGTTGCGCAAGGTGCGCGCGGCGTCACCCCGTCGTTTATGCAGTGGCACGGTGTCTGCGCCGCCACTCACTGGACTGGGGCAGGCAGGCAAGCGAAAAACCGTCTGCTGCGCAGCGCTGTGCTCAGCGCTGACGCGAGGCCGCCGCGCGCAGCTGGGCCTCACGCTCGACCAGCTGGACACCTTGCAGCAGGCCAAGGTGGTGGAGGGCAGCGAGGCGGCTGTGGCAGAGGTGGAGGAAAAGAAGGCGCTCTGAGCGAGGGTCACAGCGAGGGCTGTGGCTTACAGTGAGCGCGCGTGAGCCAGGTCGGGGTGCCAGCGTCTGGGTTCTGCCGCGCGTGAGCCAGGTCGGGGCGACGGTGTCTGGGTTCTGCCGCGCGTGAGCCAGGTCAGGGTGACCGTGTCTGGGCTATGCCGCGCTAGGCGCAGCGAGGGCGCGCGAGCCAGGTCGGGGTGGCGGTGTCTGGGTTATGCCGCGCTGGGCCCCAGGCGAACAGCTGACGCACTTGCAGGGACTGGCCCAGCATCTCCAACGGATGTGGCGTGCTCCCGACCTCGGACAGCGCGCAGGGGGAGTGTGGTTCTGCACTTGTGCATGCGCCTGTTTACCGAGCTGGCCAGTGCCTCAGGTGTCAATGACTGCAGGTGACACGAAGTGAGGCAGCATCTGTGAAAACAGCGCAGCGCTCGGTGTCCATCCTATCCCGTGCATGTCGTAAAGAACAAGTGCCGTGCAATACAAGCTTGGGCATTCTTGTGCACAGCCCGTCATCGATTGTTGCAGTGGCATCACAGCATTGACCTTCTTGCATGGTGGGCGCTCCGGCGCGCCCAACTGCTACATGCAGACAGCGTGTCCTTTGTTTGCCAATGTCACAACTTGACACTTGTCCCAGTCTGTGTGATAGACTTCTTACATGAGCGCTGCTGTCCTACGCATTGCTAACACACCTCCTGCATTTCTGCACTGCGAGCAGCAGGCGCGCAGCTCGCGTAGCTTGGCTTCCTCAAGGCCCCCTGTCACTGGCAGGCTGCCAGTGACAGGGGGGCTCAAGGAAGCCAAGCTGTGCGAGCTGTGCTACTGGCAGCCTGGGCCCTGTCAACGCCTGGCGGGCGCTGCTGCACACGCACGCGCGGGGGCAGGGCCGGGAGAAGCTGCGCTGCAGCGTGCGCTGCACCTACCTGGAGATCTACCGCGAAGAGCTGGCCGACCTGCTGCGCCCGCGCGGGCCGCCGCTTGCGCTGCGCCAGGACGCGGCGCGCGGCGCCTTCGTCGAGGGCCTGGAGGAGCGTGATGTGTTCAACTGTGCGCGGCCGCACGCCCGCTTGCCCGCCGTTTGGATAAAGTCAATCAGATGTCACGATTTCTCTATTAGTGGACCCAAGTTGGTACACAACATGACGATGACAAGCTGCCCATTTTGTTTTGTCAGATGGACCAGTGCCGGGCGCCCGCAGGTGAGGACGCTATGGCGCTGATTGCGTGCGGCGCGGAGCGCCGCCGCAGCGCGGCGACCGCGGCGAACGCCGACAGCAGCCGCTCGCACGCCGTGCTCGCCTGCCAGGCGCGCCCGGCCGCGGCATGGCGCGCGCGCAGCACGAGCCGCCCGGCGCCCGAGCGCCGCGGCGGCGCTTGCGCCGCCCGGCGCCTGCAAATCAGAGCACAGGCTGAGGGCTGCACCATATAGGGTATAGGGTACATACCCTCAAACCTAGGCCCGGGCGCGCGCGGCGCGCGCAGGTGGAGAGTGTGCGGCTGGAGGAGGGCGGCCTGTCGACCGTGCGCTCGTCGCGCCTGAACCTGGTGGATTTGGCCGGTGCGCGGCGCACCGAGCCGACGCCGCCATGGCGCTCAGCCCACTGGCGCAGTCACGCTGGGCCCGACCGGTTGTGTGCAGCCTTGTCGGCGCAGCAGCGTGCCGTCGTGCACCTCCCGCTTCTAATACGGTGGACCCCCACATGACGCGACTCCCCGCAGCCAAAGCCAGCAGCAGGCCGGCGGGCGGCTCGGCCGCAGCACACCAGCACGCCCGCGCAGGCCGCCAGCAGGGTCCAGGGTCACACCTGTCCCGTGCGTTCGCGCGCCGGCATGCGCCGCTTGGCGGCCGCTGCACCACGCTCGCCGGCCGGAGCGCACCGGGCTTGGCGCCGCGGCCGCCGCCGTCGCCGGGAGCGGCGCGAGCGCGGCGCGGGCCCGAGCGTTTTCACGCCGTGCGCAGGCTCGGAGCGCGCGCGCGCGAGCGGCGCGGTCGGCGCGCAGCTGCGCGAGGCGGCCGCGATCAATGCCAGCCTGACTACGCTGGGGCGCGTGATCGCGGAGCTGGCGGAGCAGCAGCGGCGCGGGCCGGCCGCGCGCCACCACGTGCCCTTCCGCGACTCGCGCCTCACCTTCCTACTGCAGGCGCGCAGGGCGTGCATTGACCTAACCCTACTCAAGGTATGGCACCAAGCCGCCATGGATCCTCGACTTTGTGGAGCAGGAAGTGCAGCTTTGAGGCTGCACAGGTCTTGCCCCACCATCCCGAGGCGCTGCGTACGACAGACGCGGCTGTCCGATCGGCAGTTCAGACGCCGGCGCTGCTGAGCGGCACTGTATTATTCACTGCAAGGCGCTGCACGTCTGGCTTCATGCCCATGCTCAACTGTCCCAGCGTGCCCTTTACCCGTGCACCGCGCTCCAGGACTGCCTCGGCGGCAACGCGCGCACGGTGATCGTGGCCGCGGTGTCCCCCGCGGCCGAGCATGCGAGCGAGACGCGCTCGACGCTGGAGTTTGCCGCGCGCGCCAAGTGCATCCGCAACCGTGCCGTTGTCAACCGCGACACGCGCGGCAGCGCGGACGCGCTGCGCCGCCAGCTGGCCGCCCTGGAGCGGTGCAACCCTGCCCTAACATTGTCTGTCCGCGCGCACGTGCCCGCGGGTAAGCATGCGTCCTTGTTGCAGTAGGCAGCTGTGCGAGCAGGTTCTTAGGGCCTGAAGAGGGCCCCAGCGCACATGCGCATTCGCCATCTGTGGCCGCAGGACAGGGTCTCTTCCTATCGTAACCCTCGATATGCTGCGCCTGCACTCCACATGACACCCTGCACGGAGAGCAGGCACGGTGCGGCGCGGAAGGAGTTGCTGCCAGACATGGCATCGCGCGGACACACTCAGCCGCGAGCGCTGCTGGGCCGGACCGGGAGCTTGAACGCCCGCTCAAAACATAAAGTCACTGCGCCAGCAAGGAGCTCGCCAAATTGCGCGGCTGCGCCGGACCGGCCTGCTTCAGAGCCCATACAACCCCTGAGGTCGCCGCGCCGGCAGGGAGCTGGAGCTTGCGCGCGCCGAGTCGCGCGGCCCACTGCTGGCGGAGCTGTCGGCGGCGCAGGCGGGCGCGGCCGCCGAGCGCGCGGCCGCCGAGGCGGCCGGCGACGCGTTGGCGACCGCGCGCGTGGAGGCCGCGCGCGCGGCCGTGGACGCGCGGCGGCAGCGCAAGGAGGCTGCGCGCTGGGAGGCGCACGCGGCGGACCTGCAACGGTGCGCGCCCCAGCGCCCTGCAGCGGGCCCGTGGCTGCGGGCAGGGCCGCGGGGGCGGCGCGCATGCGCTGCCAGCGGCCCCCGGCCGGGCGGCTGCCGCCTGCGGCCAGGCTGTCTGCGGAAGCGTCCGGCGAGCTTGCGTTCATGCTGGTCAGCCACGCGCGCCTCCCAGCGCGCTCCCTGCGACGCGGTTGCAGGTCCGCGTGCCGGGAGGCGCGCGCGGCGAACCGGTACGAATGTCAGCTCCGCGGACGCCAGAGCGCAGGCAGAGTCCTGGCCGATGGTCAGGGGTTGGGCGCCGCGTCGAGTGCATGGCCCAAGTTGCAGCGCTGCAGACAGGCGCACAGCGGGACCGGGCGCCGCGCGCACGCCTGCCCTTGCTGCTGGGCGCCCGCCCATGGGCCTGGCGAGCAGCGGGTGACGCGGGGCTCGGGTCCACGCTCCCGCTTCGGATACGTTTGAGGCCCTAGCAAATGCAACCATTATTGTGATGTCTCCACTCTCCAATTGGGACCTGCAGCACGCTGTCGCTGCGCGCAGGGAGCGTGCGGAGATGGCGGCAGCGCTGGCGCGCGCCGCCGGCGCGGGCGGCGCGGGCGCGGGCTCGCCTGCGGCGCTGGCGACGCGGCTGGGCGCCCAGGCGGCCGCTGCGACGAGCGCGCTGGCGGGCGAGCGCGCAGCGCGCGCTGCCGCCGACACGCGTGCCGCCGCGGCCGAGGCGCGCGAGGCCGCGCTGGGCCAGGCGTGCCCTGGCACAGCACGTAAAGTCTGCTTTAGGACTGCATGAGCGAGACGCGACGCCTGGTGGGCATGTCCTGCTCGGGTGTGTACAGATTTGGCGCACCGGCTTGAGCGGTGGTGCGGGCGCGTCGCTGCCGCGCGCATGCGCCCCGGCCGCTCCGCATGCCGGGAGCGCGGCAGGGCCACAAGGCGGCGGAGATGCGCGCCTGCCAGCGGGCGCACCGCTCACGCCCGGCCCGCCGCGGCTGTCTCACCCTAACCCTAGCGCTGCGGCAGGCGCTGGCGACCTCCGAGCGCCAGGCGGAGAGGTTGGCGGCGGGGGAGCGGCGCGCGCGCAGCGCGCTGGCGACCATGCGCGCCGCATATGCCGACATCCACAGCATCATGGCCGCGCTGCCGCCGCCGACGCCGCGCAGCGGCCCGCGCGAGGGCACGCCGCCCGCGCCCTGGTGCGGCCGCGGGCAGTTCGCGGCGCCGGCCGCCCTGGCATGGGTAGGGGGCGTGAGTGAGGCGCGGCCGCGCGCTCGCTGCGCAAGGCGCACGGCGGAGGGCGAACGTGCATGGGCGTGCCCGCCCTCGGTGCAGGCTTCAGCAAGCGGGACAGGCTGGCGACCTTGCTGGATTGCTCATGCGCATGCAGTCTGCGCTTCCCTGCCCTCGGGCAGCGCCCGTGCTCCTCCGCGCTACTGTGCGCTCGAGGGGCGGCGTCTGCCGCTGCCACAGAGAAGCGGCTCAAGCTCGCAGCTCAAACGCAGGCGCGCCGTGAGGAGGGCGCACGAGCGGCCGCCGTAAGCGCCAGCACGCTCACGGCAATGTGTCTGAGAGTCAGTTTGCGCGTTGGCGCTGCTGACAGCGCCTGGGGCGCCCGCCGCAGGCGTGTGCCGCCGTGCCCGGGCGTGCCTGCGTCGGCCAGCCCTGCGGCCGGCGTTTCCGAATGGGGCGCCGGTGTCCCGCGGCTGAGCCCTGCCGGGGCAGGCGGTGCGAGCGCGGGAGGCCCAGCGGCGGCTGGCAGCCCGGCGAGCAGCTCCCGGCAGGCGCCGGACGACAGGCCGCCCGATCCGCACGACGGCGACGCGGGCGCTGTGTAGGCGGGTCGCGGCTGTGCATGCAACAGTGCTGCTTGTCGGCAGCGTCTGCGGCATGTCGCAGAGCTTGAGCGCATGCCTGTTTGTCAGTCCCGGCCAGTCTGACGGTCCGATTTTGTGGTTCGTATGGTGTACAACAAGAGAGGTAGCACTGGACAACCGCCTCCACAGCTTGCATACCTGCGCCTGTGGGCGCCAGCCGCACTGCCGCAGTGACGGGATCAGACGGCCCATGCTGCACATTTACAGTCGAACGCACTCCCGGCATCGTGGAAACACAATCGTATATGGAGGAAAGCAGTTCCAGCGTTCGCAGCATGCACATGTACGGAAGCGGTCGCGGTAGCAGAACCCTCTTGGACAGGCAGCGTTACACCCCGGTTGGAATGCACTCCATCTTTTGCTCCTTTTCCCGTAAGCGCAGCATAGGACCGCAGCAAGTCAACTGATGGACTTCTACGCTGTTCTCAAACTCACTCGGTGCGCTTTAAGACGCAGGGCAGGCAAGACACTTGCACGCAGACTGCATGGCAGTCTGTGCAAGCAGACCCAATCTTTGTCTTACCAGGACGTCGCTCATGCAGGGCGGCTACCCTCGACGACATCAAGAACTCGTGCGTGGCCTCTGGTGCCATGCTTTCCTTGCTATGGGTGTTGAAGATGACCTGCATTCATAGCAGAGCGCCCACTCAGCACCTTTGCAGCCGCCCTGAAACAGGTTCAGGTCTGCAGCCCCGGAGCTGTGCAGAAAGCGAGGGGACAGCCTCGCATCCGCACACCGCTTTGCGCAGCTTTGCCAAGCCTATTCAGCGCTCTCGCACGCTGGTGCGGCGCCCGCTCGGTGTTGTGACCTTGTTCACAGAGCAGGCATTGGCTGGACGGCCCTTGCTTACAGGGAGCGTGTTGCTACGGACACCCAGGTCCCAGTGAGGAGGCTCCGGAACTGCTTGGCACATGCACGGACCCACTGACGGTCTTTCGAGACTTCTTTGGCACTGATGACCGCTTGGAGGCAGCGCGCGGCACGCCCGCCAGTTTCAGTCCCGATCCAGCTAGGGCTGGTTTCTGGTTTCTGTAATACAGCCACGCGTTTGCATGGTACGGCGGGAGCAGCAAGTAGCTCTCATGGAATTTCGCAGAGGTGGAGCGCGCCATTGAGGAGTGCACCGGTCCAAAGCAGCAGCCGCGCGGCCAGCCGGAGCTCGTGCGGACCCAGACCCCTGGGCATCCCTCTTTGCATCCCCAACCTATATTAGCAGAAGAAGTATGGGCAACAGCAGTGCTGCTGGAGACACGTGCCAGGCTTCAACCTGCTGTAAGTGCACGTATGCAACTGACCATGCTGTTATATTGACCTGCACCCTTCACTCGACATATTGTCACAGTGGAGTGATACATTGATTCTGAGCTGAACAGATGTGGTGCGCGCAGCGCTGGCTGGACTGCACGCTGGAGGAGGTGCACGCCGGCTGCGTGAAGAGCGCGCCGCGCCTGGCGCGCGCGCGGGACGACCCGGGCCCTGCCCCGCTCGACCTCGTGATGCGCGTGCCGCCCGGCGCGGCGGCCGGGCTGCGCTTCGTCTTCCCCGGGCAGGTCGCCCCAGCAGCGCGCCTGTGGCGGCGTGTTTGCATGGCCGTGTCTGATGTGTGCTTGCCATGGAGCCAGCTCAAGAGGGAGAAGCGTCCGATGCTGCCTGGGCAATGAGAGCTTGCATGCCCCAGGAAGGCTGCTGCATAGCTCGGAATATGATGTTCTGCGCACTCGAATATGGATGTTTTGTGCACACGAGAGGCCCTGAGAGGCGTCTGGCACCCTCCTGTCACATTGCGACGCGCATGGGCAGACTGACACAGGCGCTGCGACAGACTCGGCATGCGCAGCCAGCTGCGCGCCGTGACACCAGCTTGCCACGGAGCTTGTGAGGGTCTGGCGGCCCTGCATGGCAGGCCGAGCCGGACGAAGGGTCGCGGCCTGGGGACGTCATCTACGAGCTGCGCGTCCTGGAGCACACGCGCTTTGAGCGCCGCGGCCAGGACCTGCACTGCCGCGCGGCCGTGCCGCTGCACCAGGCGCGCCGTCCAGCGGCTGCACTTGCCTGATGCGGAGGGAGGCTGGAGGCATGGCCGCCAGCGGGCAGGCATGGCGGCCACACCGCTAGCAGTGACAGCAGTGCATGCGGTAGGGCGCCGTGCGCACGCACACTCGGAGAGAGGCGGAGTAGATGCGTGAGTGGTTGCACATTGAAGGTGCATGTGCACTGGGCCAGGAAGAGCAGCCCATGGGGTAGTCACAGAGGCCCTCTAGTGTGCACCCTGGGTTGCAGCGGCATGCAGTGGTGCTGACAAGCACGGCCTGGGAGTTGCTACGCTGGAGGCGCCGCGCCCTCTTAGTGCACACCCTTCCAGGTGCGCCATCACACAAAAAGGCCGCCTTGGCCTGTGCGCAGGCGCTGACGGGTGCGGCGGTGGTGGTGGATGCGCTGGACGGGAGACGGCTGCGCATCCCTGCGCCAGGCGTGCTGGCCGCCGGCGCGGAGCTGCGCGCGGCCGGCGAGGGCCTCTGCGGCAAGGTGGTCAGCAGCCAAGCAGCACATTGTTGTCAGTTGGGGCTTCACAGCCTTGAGCGTGTGGAGCATACATGCTTGTAGGGCGACCTGGTGACCTGGTGATACGTGCTGGCAGATTATGTTTGCATGTTGAAGCATACACAGCAGACCACATTAACTTCATTTGAGGCGAAACTGCACGTGCAGGGCGACCTAGTGGTGCACATCGAGGTGTGCTGGCCGGAGCAGCTGAGCGACAGCCAGCGCATGCTGCTGCGCGCGGCTCTATTCCTGCCGGCCGTGCCGTCGCGGGAGCAGGCAGCCGCTGTAGCGGCCTTTGACGCGGCCTTCCGGGACGGCTGTCATGGCTGGGCAAGTCGCCAGCCGCGGCAGCCCTAAAGGTGTTTCTGAGTCAGTCAATATGAGTGGCACCCGGCCATCGGTGATTGCAGCGGCTGAGAGCTAGCCGGTGACGTAGAGGTCAGCTGGTTGTTATCTGCGCTGAGGTTGCTGCAGTGCTGTGCTGTGGCAGCACAGCACGGCTGGTACTTTCCATTAGACCCATTGCTCTTGAGCAATGGGTACCACAATGCATTGGCACAATGAGTCTGAAAGCACCCAGGATCCTAGCTGCAACGGCGGAACATGCTGGCTGATCAAGACCTGCAGCTACAGCGACAGGGCTTTCTTCAGTCAACACATCAGTTCAAAAGCAAAGCTCGGACACGCACACGCACATAAAAACACTCACCTCCACAAAGCTTTGCACAAGTGCGGCATTGCACAAGAGCTGTGTAGCCAACATGCACACGGCACACAGCGCAAAGCAAACCTCAGCACACCGGTCGCTCAGAGAAGCGTTCAGACACAAATTACAGCTTGGAGTAGCAAATGGCAGGAAGAAGCCTGTCAGACACGGGCGCATATGCACCTCTATGGACATGCTGACATGCTAACCTGAAACACAGGGCCGACGCTTGCAACTGACAGCCCGGCAGATCTCATGCTGCCCCAAGAGCGCACACGGACGCGCCAGCCTCGCAGCCAGGGTACAGCCGGCGCTGGTCAGAGAACATGGTAGAGCCAAAGCAGGCACAGCGCGCAACCGAGGATGCTGCATCATTGCCGTGCATTGCAAAGACCTGGCGCGGGTGCTGGCCCTCGTCGCACCACACTGTGCCTGCACATGCACAAGACGTTTCTCAACGTGAAGAGCTCCGAACAGGTGCATTCAGAGGCTCCAGTCGCCTGGGTCGATCACCAAAACATTGGTTGCGAGCATGCAGAGATAAACAGACGGTGCCTTACCTCCTCTGCCAGGCACGACCAAGCAAAGAGGCACTGTATCGGGCACAGCGGCCTTGTTCAAAAAGACAAGCGCTTTGTTGATACGAGCTATGCTTAGGGGTGTACATACGGCTTTGCATCGCCCAAGAGACCGAGTGCGCACCGCTGCTGCCGTCCCGGCGCAGCTGGCATGGCTCCCCATCAGCTGGCGGACCAGTCCCTGATCCCGCTGCCGCCTTTGCCGCGGCAGCAGCTGTCGCACGCGCCGCTGCGGCCTCCACACGCCGCAGCTCTGCAGTGGGTGCGCCCGCCGCGTCATAGAAGCGCCCGCCCATCAGCCTACCAACATACTTGTAGTCCTGCACGCCATGCAGACCCCATGTGAGGTGCCAGGACTCTGTCAAACAGCAACAGCAAATGCTTCGCTCCTGGCGTTCAGGCCTGCGCGATTGAACAATTTGCGCGCCACACGTGCAGAGGCTGCTCATGCTTCTTATGTTGTTTGTTTCTTGCCGCGCCTTGACCATAAGCTGGCCGCAACAGCAGGGTCTGCTGTGGTAGGCAAGCCTATAACAGAGCGGGCACGCGCCTTGTGGTAGAAGTCACGCCAGCCGACCAGGGCCTTCAGATCAGCGTCGCTGAGCCCTGACACGTCGTCAGTGAGCCCCGCGCCCTCAAACTGGCCGCTCACAAACGCGCGTGTTGCGTCGCGGCCGGCAAATGCCGCATACCCCCCGCCAGGCCCTGGTGCAGGCAAGCAGCGTCAATGCCGCAGGTGACTTGGCTGTGCTGCATGCTAGCCAATGCGCGCCAAGCACACCACCTCCATTGACCTCGCAAGAAACAGACTAACGTGCCGAGCTTTGACAAATAGCATGACGTGCAGCATGCTGGCATGTGACCGGGGTGCATAGCATGGGCATTGTGCATGCAGCACACACCGGCTGCACGCAGACGCACACCGCCTGACGGCAGCGCTCGCACCATAGTGCTTGCGGCCGTGCGAGACGTCAAACACCCGCCCGAGGACCGCCAGGTGGATGGCCCCCCCAGCGGTGCCGCTGTTGCCGCGCAGCTCCCGCGCGCTCACCAGCTTCTGCGCGCACGCCCATGGTTGGCTCGAGCGTGTAGGGGCGGGCACATGGGCTGCTGCCATGAGAGGCGCCTGCAAAGCGCCAGCCGGCGTTCTGCGAGCGCACGCACGTTGATGGTGACCAGCCTCAGTTGCTTCTCATATTTAAGGTTCAAGTGAGGCGGCAAGTGGAACGATACATGTGAGCATTGTCACATACAAATGTGGTGTGCGGTGCATGCATGCGCCCAGGAGTAGGGCAGCATGCAGCTCCGGTTGCAGGCTAATTGTGGTCAGTTGAAGCGGCTTCATGACATACACCAACTGTTTGCGACAGCAGCCTTCTTCCACTCCGCGACAGTGTGCCATGCAAGGCCAGGGGCCGCACGGTGGCGGGGTCGTTGGGGTCGCCGCCCAGCTGTGCGCGCTGCAGCGCCCAAAACCCGATCGCGAACACGGCCACCGACGCGAGCAGCAGCAGGCTGCGCTCCAGTGGAAAGTCCTCCGGCGCCTCCGAGCGCAGCCGCTCGCGCGGCGCGGGGGTGGGCGGTGCTGCACTGGGTGGGCCCGCGGGCGGCCCCGGCGCCGCTGCCGCCCCGCGCCGCTGCCGCAGCACGCCGTCTGTGCGCTCGGCCGAGGCGCCGTCCTCCGCTGCCGCATCAAAAACTTCTGCTTTGTTGCATTTACGCCGGATATGCGAAAGGCAACTGACAACTTTGTTGCACTTTGCGCTTTGTGCGCTTGCACAGGTTGCAAGCACAGGCAGCTTGGAAGGCTGCGGCGCACTTCAATGTTTATGCAACCTAGCACGTGCTCACCCGGCTGTATTTCCTGGAAGTCTTCTGTGACCGCGCCCATGGCCTCCTTCTCGGTCATATCACAGGTCGAGGCTCTCCGTGTAAGGGTGTGAGCGGGGTGCCACACACAAGCGCAAGAAACTACGTTATTGTGTTCAAGCAGGCAGAGCGAGCGTGTTGGACAAACAGAAAAGCAGCGATGCCAGCACACACACTGCTGTCAGATAGGGCAGTCGCGCTGAGGTGAAGAGACAAACGGAGTCAGGAACTTTGCTCCTCTTCATCTGCCCGACGTCCGATGAACGCTCATCAAGCAGGCTCGTAGTTGCAAAAAACCAGCAATAACCTCTCTACTTGTTGAGTTAGTTGGGCCTCTAGCACAGAGGCAAGATATGTGCGTGCCACGGGCCCGCCTAGGCACGCGCACCCTCAGTCAAGCTATGTGCTGAACACGCTCAACAAGTCAGGCGTGGCGTGATTGGACTGGCGCCTAGCAGCCATGTTCCAGCACGCTATGAACTATTGGCGGCTGTTTGACGAGGCCACCTGCCAGGCTGCGCACCCCACCTACCAGCACCGGGTGGACGACACAGGTGCGCACGTGTATAGCAAGCGCCACACCTGCTTGTGCCTGGAGAAGTGTGGCTGTGTCACTTCAGGATCAGGGGTTGCTCAAACAAGGACCAGCTGCCGAGTCGCCGATGAGCGTGCGTATATCAACCGCTGATATTGTACACAGCGGATGCACTTTCAGTCTTTGCAGCCATGTACCCCTGCTGCAGCCTCACACAACAAAAGGTCAGGTCACTGTTCGAGCAGGCTAAAGTTTCCCTGTGCGCGCCTGCAGAGAACTTCAACTGGTGCGTGGTGCCCAAGCATGGGCAGGACGCCGTGCTCTTCGCTGGCGTGGCCCTGCTGGCGGCATGCCTGTTCTCCGGCCCGTTCTTCGCGCTCGCCGTGCTGCTCGCGGGTGGGCCGCTGGCACACACACTGAGCTCACTTTGTGGCACCGTCCGTTCACCGTCCGCATGTGCAGCAGATGCTGGATTAGGCACCTGTGCTATGTTGCAAGCTGCTCTGCGCTGGCAGCATGCAGGCGGCCAGCCAGCGCTTGCTTGGTCAGGGCTGAGGCAGGCAAGCACTGCGCGCAGGCGGGCTGGTGCAAACGCTCGCCTTCCCCATCAACTTCGGACCTTTCGGCAATGCGCTGGTGCGCCCGACAGAGCGGCAGCAGCTCCAGTATGCTTGTTGGTAGGTAGGTGTGACGCGCTGCGTCCTGTCACCTCTCTGTGACCTCAAGGCTCACGCGCCAGCGCCCTGCTGTGCTGGCGCTGCATGTGTGTGCTGAGCACTGGTGTGGCTGGGGCCTGCCGAAGACATGTGCATGGCCAAATTTGGAAGACTTTGTGCCTTAACATTCAGTGTAATGGTGGGTAGGCGCGCTTGTGCACTTGTGAGGTGGTTGCTGCTTGAGGCGTTGGGGTGGAGCACAGGGTGGCAAGCACACCGCCTCGCAAGCTACACTGCTGTATGAGGTGCCTGTAAGTCTCGGGGACGGAATAAGGCCGCACAGGCAAGCGTGTGCATCGCACAGCATTGCAGGCGCCCTCTGGGTGCTGCTGCATCCATGCAGCGCTGCAGCCATGAACAGTGCCACCATGCCGGTATATTTTACAAAGGCTGTTGTGGTGATGCGCAGGCGCTGTGGCTGGGCGTCGAGCCGCCGGACCTGCTCCTGTACGTGTTCCTGCCGCCCATCCTGCTGGACTCGGCCGCGCGCATCGACTTCTTCGTGTTCAAGAAGGCGCGCGCATGCTCGGCTCGCCGCGCCGCCGACCAGGGACCGCGCCGGCCATGCCTGCATGCCCGCACGGCACAAGCTCGCACCCTGCATTGCCGTCATGCTGGGGGTGGCCAGCTGACGGGCCAGGGTGCTAGATGCTGATCTGTGAACTTCGCTGGAGCCTGGGTCAGGTCGCGCGCACGCATCTGCTCATACCTGTGAGGAAGCCAGGCCCGTGGACCTATGGCACCCATGGTGTGAGTATGCCGCAGGTCACATGCGCTGCAGGGCACGTAATTGCTGCCATATATAGCTACCGATCGTTGTCCTGCAGCCCTGGCTCGCGCAGTAGGAGGGCGTGCTGTGGGTTTTGGGAGGGCGTGCTGACCGGCGACCGCTGCCGCAGATGATCGTGCACGTCATCTCGTTCGCCTTCCTGATGGTGCTCGCGTCCACGGCCATGCTGTCGCCCGTGCTGCTGTACGTGTTCGGGCTGGCGGACCTGGGCTGGCGCTGGGAGCACGCGGCCATGTTCTCGGCCATCCTGGCGTCTACCGACGCCGTCGCCGTGTCCGCCGTCCTCAAGAGCGGCGCGCTGCCCCGCCTTGCACGTCGTGCATGCTCGCTCCCTGTGGCATTGGATCGCCATGCGTGGGCGCCTGGTGTTGCCGGTGTTGTTTGCGTGTGCTGGCGCAGGAATCCATAACTTGATTTGGGTGTGCTACCATGCTCTCACCCTCTGCAGTTGCCAAGTTTGTCATTGTGCGCGGTGTGTTTGGCGTTTTCACCAACAAGCAGATTGGTCCACCTGGGCGAGTCAAGACATGAGCCAAGACTCGACGTCAAGCTCTGAATGTTGTAACAAGAGCTGTGGAGGCCTGGCTGACCTTGCTCGGCGCGCGCACGCAGCCGGCGCGCCGGAGCAGCTGCAGGTCATGATGGAGGGCGAGAGCCTGTTCAACGACGCCACAGCCATCGTGCTGTTCCAAGGTGCCGGGCCGCGCGGGTATAGTGTCAGGATTAGGGTAGGGCAGGATATCGTTGGCTATAATTGGGCGGCCTCCTTGGTGCAGCAGCTCCGGCAGTGCCGGTCGCAGAAGGGGCACGCTTGCCCACTCCATGCATAGGATTGGACATATTGTACATCTGGTAAACTTTTTGCGTCCAGCCGATGCATCCCTGGCCCATCCTGAGAGTTCTTTCGAGTTGGTTACGTGTCTGTATCATACATGCGAGCATCGCACAACATCAGCGCTGGTAATGGTGTGAGGCTCGGGCAGCCGACAGTCTTTCACAGGGCCGTTCGCCTCTCGGCTGCTTCAGCACGCTCCACGAGGGAGTGCACCTCGAGGCTCGCTTGGGTGTGGGCGCAGATCAGTGCCGTGGTGCATCGTGCAGGCCCAGCTGGGGCACCCGGCTCAGGCCGCGCAGCGCGCCCGCGCCCGCACCCCGCCGCCTGCGCCCGCCGTGACTGGCCGGGCCAAAATAAACTGTGGCTGTGAAAGTCCACGGCAAGGCCGGGCGCGCGCGCGCAGTGTTCTTCAACCAGCTGAAGGAGCGCGAGGCCGAGACGCCGCCCATGTGGCAGCAGCTGCTCAACCTCACCCAGAAGATCTCGTGGCTCACCGCCGGCGCGCCCCGCCCCCCGCCCCCCGCCCGGCAGGGTATATGGTAAGGTACGTGGTAGTGCCAGGGTATAGGACCCGACAGCGCAGCCTCCGCGCCCGAGCGCCGGAGCGCTGCGTGAGCAGGCGCGGGCGGCGCGTGTGCAGCGCCGGCGGGGAAGGGGCGGGCGAGCATGCGGGGCTTGTGGCGTGTGTGACACAACGCATGCTGAGCCACGCCCTTTGTGCATGTCCTGTAGGCAGCTGGTGATGGAGGTAGCGCGCAAGCATGCGAGCCTCGCGGCACGCGGTGGGCAGGCCCGCTCCCAAACCAAGCAGGAGGAGCGCTGCGCGGCGCGCGCGCGAGCGCCCGCACCAACGCGCGCGCGCCCGCGGCGCAGGCGGCATCGGCGTGGGCCTGGCGATGGCGCTGCTGACGCGGCTCATCCTCAAGTTCACGCACCGGCGCGGGCACAAGGCGCCGGAGCAGCTGACGCTGACCATCGCCGTCGCCTACCTCACCTACTACTTCGGCCAGCTGGCAGGCGCGGCGCTGCGCAGCCCGCGCCGCCGGCCTGCCAGGCCCGCCGCGGCGGCCCGCGCGCCGGGCCCGCATGCGTGCCACGAGGAGGCTGTGTCATTTGTAGGTCCAGGCAGCCCCGTGCTTTACCTGTTCCAGTGCAGACTGTGCATTGGTGCACCGCTCTGGCATCAGTGCATAGCGCATAGCGCAAACGCACTACTGCATGCCTGTGCATACGTACTTATGCATGAGCGCATGCCTGGTACACAGTGCAGTGCAGAGCGCGTGTCGAAAGTGCGCGCGCGGCAGGCGTGTCGGGCGTGATCGCGGTGGTCGTGCTGGGCCTGGCCGGCAGCGCGTCGGGCAAGTGGTCCATGTCTGCGGCCATCGTCGAGAGCGGCACGTTCGACGTGTTCTGGGACACGCTGAGCTTCTGCGTCAACGGTGCGCCCCTGCGGCCGCGGCCGCGCCCGCGCTTTTGTGCATTCTGCCGTATGCCGGTCCAAGATGCGGCCAGGCGCCAGTCGCAAGCAAAGTAGTAAAGAAATAAGTACACCGGAATAGGTAGAAGGTGTGCGGGGGCGTGCCAGGCATCGTGTTCTTCTACGCCGGCTGCTCCTCCGTCAACTTCTTCTGGCGCTCGTCGCAGGCGCGGCCTGCCTGCGCCCCAGGCGCCTGACGTGGCAGCTGAGCGCTGGTTGTCCGCCCCACAGCATCCAGTTCATGGATGTCTGCCTGTGTCAATGACCACCTGTCCCTGCTGCCGAGATGGTACGTCGCTGTGTGCGCTGTGAGGCGGCGTGTGTGCGCGGCCGCCCCCAGCCGGCCCCGCGCCCGGCGCTGCGCGCAGGAAATCTACAAGGACCAGGGCTCGTTCCAGGCGCTCGAGACGCTGTGGCGCCTGCCGTTCCTGTACCTGGCAGTGCTCGGCGTGCGCGGCGTCTGCATCCTGCTCCTCAACCCGCTGTTCAAGCTTGCCGGCACGGGTGCGTCCGCGCGCGCGCGCGCGGCGCGCCGGGCAGCGCGCGCGCTGCGGCGCGCAGCGCGACAGCATCCCGCGTCGCAGCGCGCCGGGCCGCCGGCGCTGAAAGCATGCGGCGCATGCCAGCCCGTTCTAGCCGACTCGGGCGGCTCGGGCGGCGCGCTGAGCCCGGGTCCGTGCGCGCGCGCAGCGATGAGCTGGTCCGAGATCGTGTTCACGACCGTGGGTGGCCTGCGCGGCGCCATCTCGCTCATCCTGGTGCAGCAGGTGGTCACCGAGAGCTCGCCCGGCCAGGAGGACCAGAAGGTCAATGCGGAGGCGCGCGCGCCCGGCCGGCCCTGCTATGCAGCCGCCGCCTGTTGCCCCGAGCACGTGCATGTCTGCTGCCGTTTTGCGACCGCCTTGGAGGCCGAGCGAAGGCGACCCAGTAGGCTGCGGCAAAGTGAAGCATGAGGCCCCAGGCGGGCGCGCGCGCAGCTGGCGATGTGAAGGTCAGCGGCGGTGGTATGTGTGCTGCTGGTCTTGCGCTGCCACCGGTGCTGCCATGGGCCAGACATCTTTGTCTTGAACGTTTCCAAATTGTGGTAGCCATAGCAGGGTTGCGTGTGGGTGACATTGCATTGCACCGAGCAACAGGCCCAGCCCTGACGGGTCAGTGGCCCCGCGCGCGCAGCTGGCGATGTGGACGTCGGGCATTGTGGTGTGCACGCTGCTGATCAATGCGCCGCTGCTGCCGCTGGTTCTGAAATGGACGGGCTTGGCGAGCATCTCTCCGATCAAGGCGCGCCTGCGCGCCAAGGCCGTGCGCTCGCTGCGCCGCTTCACCGAGCACGCCGTCGTGGAGCTGGAGCACGACACGGGCGAGATGATGCGCGGTGACCCTCGCGCGCGCACCCCGGGGTTGCGGCTGTTCCAGCGGCGCGCCTGCGGCTGCGCGCCCGTGAGCGGGCTTGTAGTGCAAAGCGTGCAGGGTGGCGCGGGCTGCCCTGTGGTTGACAGAGCGACCTGGGATGACAGCAGTCAGTCTGACTGTGCTGGCGCTGGCGTCGTCAAGCGCTTGCTATGTAGGCATCTAAATTGCGCTAACTTGCGCTTAAATGCGAGCAGGGCTGGCAGAGTTGGCGGCAAGTAAGCCGTCAGTCGCAAGCGCGTGTCCTGGGTCACCTGCGCGGCTGTGCCGCAGGCGGCGACTGGACGGCGGTGCGCCACTTTGTGGACATCGGCGACCGGCTGGACTCCTTCGCGCCGCCACCGCCGCCGCCGCCGCCGCCCGACGGCGGCGACGCCAAGCTGCAGTGCGCCCTCGCGGCGCGCAGGCTCCCGCCCGCCCCGCTGCTCCGCTTGGCAGCGCGCTTTGCAACGTCGGCTGGCCTGCAGCGCCGTGTTTGCAGTCGCGTTTGCAGCTGTGTTTGCAGCCGTCCTGGCAGCGACGCCTGGCCTGTGGCAGGGAGGCGGAGCGCGGCCGGCTGCGGCGCACGCTGGACAGCACGGTGCACTGGGTGGGCGACGTGGCCGCGCTGCTGGGCCGCTCGGTCGGGCACAGCTACGGGGGCCGCGAGTCCGGCATGCGCTCGCCGCTGCTCGCGCGCCGCGGCACGGTGCGCCATCACGCCTGCATACCATCACACCCCTGCATGCGTCACGCCTCTGGCTGCCAAGCGCGACTCTCATTCTCAACTAGGCTGCTCATGTTGTCGGCAGAGCCCCCGCCCTGTTTGCGGTCGCTCCACTTGGAAGGAAAGGGGGCTGGGCGAAGCTACACAGGAGTGCTTCAGACCCTTAATTTGGCAATGTAGATTATGTGCAAAAACGTTTGCGTGGCGCGCCAGGTGGACGCAATCGAGGAGGGCGCCAACGAGGGCCACGATGAGGAGCTGGGCCTGCCCTCCGGCAGTGCCCCGCTGGAGGTACCCGTGCCCGGCTCGGATGCCAGCGCGCTGGCCGCCGTGCCGCCGCCCGTGCGCGCCGGGCAGCCCGCGCACACCGTGAGCGGCGGCAACCTGTCCAGCCAGGACGACCCGCTGCCCACCAGCACCGGCTCCGGGAGCCGGCTCGCCGGCGGCGGCGACGGGAGCGCCCGCGGCGGCGGCCGGAGCGGCGGCGGCCGGGGCGGCGGCAACGGCCTCCGCGGCGGCGGCGGCCGGCAGGCGTCCGGGGCGCTGGACCGGCCGATGGACGCAACGGCGGCGGCCGGGCACGCGCTGGTGGGCATCGGCGAGGACGTGGGCGCGGCTGGCGGGCAGGTGTGCAGGGTCCCAGGTTTAGGGTTCGTTCTCCCGACCGCCCGGCTGTCGAGCGGCTGCGGGATGGCAGCACAAGGCTGGGCAGGATGCAAGTATGCCGATGGAGGCAGCCTATGTCTATGGGCCACCCCGCATGGACTGCTGCTCTGTGCCCGCTCTGTGTGAGAAAGGGGCTGTCGGCTTGGCGCGCCGCTGGAAGCTGACAGGCTGGTAATGACAGGAGAAGCACAACCGCAGGAACACGCTGTCTTGCATGACGATGCGAATACCGCAGGTGATGCGACTCGTGAGTGTGTGCATGTGTGCATGTAGGGCCTGGCTGGGACGGTGGTGCAACAGCGTTGCGGCTAGGAGCGTTCCTAGGAATGGGTGTTGAGCTGGTGGGGTTGTGTTGCAGAGAGCCGTGAGAGCTGTGTTGCAGGCGACTGCTATCGTGCTATGACCCGGTGCTTGGCTGCAGTGCGTGCTGATCATCCCCGCGTCAGGCTGACGACGGCCATGCGCGGCCGCAGGGGCTGGAGTCGTCCGAGTGCGACCGCGAGATGGCCGCGCGGCACTCGGGCTTCGGGCAGTTCGAGGTCCCGTTCCTGAAGAAGCGCCAGGGCCTGAAGGCGCGCGCGCCCTGACCCTAAAACCACGCCGGGGAGTAGTAGAGTGCTCTGCACCCTGCTGACCTAACCACCAGCTGACTGCTCAGGCAGCAGCTGCTTGCCGAGGCTCTGTATGTCATGCGAGTGCTTGAAGCTGCAAACACCCGTGGCGTTTGAACTGCCTGGGGCTACCACGCCTCTAGTGAAGCACTGCTGATGGCCTGGTCTGGCGCAGCCCAGCATCCGGTGCAGCGCAAGCTGTGCAATCGCATGTCCTGACAGCCCCGCGCGGCGCGCGCAGGGCAGCGCGCAGCCAGACGACGTGCCGCAGGAGGGCGCGCCGCCGGGCGACGGCCACCGCGGCTCGCTGGAGGCCCGCCGCAGCAGCGCCATCGCCGACGCAGAGCCCGCGGCGCCGCCCGCCATCGACATGCCGCCCGCGCCTTCGCCGTTCCAGGTGCCGACCCGCGTGTCAGCAGGTGTGCTGCCAAGGGTCAGGGCGCCAGCGGGCTAGGCCCTTGCGGCGCGACTGGCGCCGGCGCGGGCGCCGACTGCGCACAGCAGGCGGCGGCTGCCAGCTGCTGCAGGTGCTGGCGGCCTGACAGGCGCGCAGCCTGTGCTGTCCCAGCACCAGGCGCTCTGTGAGGGACTCGGGCACGGGCTTCGGGCGCGGGCGGCCGGAGCGCGGCCGGGCGAGTGGTCACCTGCAGGAGGGAGCCGCAGGGCTGGTCGCGCGAGGCGACCTTGTGAGCCGGTGGGCCGCCGCTGCGGCGGGCGCAGGCAGGGCCGCCGGCGCGCCGCGGTGACCGCCCTGCGCCGGGAGCCTCGCCGCAGCTGTGCAGACGCAGCGCGCCTCTGGTGTCGCCCGGCTCTTCTCTTCTTCCTCTTCCTCTCCTAAGAGCCGCGCTCAGCGTGCAGGCCATGCGCGCGCGCTGCGCTAGCTGCAACAGCCTACCCTAACCAACTCTGGACAAGCCTCGTCACCGCCTGTGGCGGGCGCAGGCGCCCGCGCCCTCGCCCAACGGCGGCCTGGCCTCCGCGCGCACGCTGAGCGGCGCGCTCGCGAGCCCGTACGCGGCGCCGGCGGCGCAGGGCGGCGCGGCCGACGAGCGCAAGTTCGACACCGTGCCGCAGCCCATCATGACCCCCAAGATGCTGCGGCCGGGGTGCGCGCGCGCGCCCGCCTCTCGCGCGCAGGTCGGCTGCGGGTGTGGCGAGGCATTTTGAAGTGTGAGGAGGGCAGGGCCGCGTCTGCTGTGGGGACCTGCAATCGCATACCAAACACTGAGTGCGTTCATGCTTCCAGGGGACCTGCGCCCCGCAGCTGCCACGCTGGGCAGCCGCATGTGAAGCGCGCGAGCGCCGGCGCGCAGGGCGCCCGGCGAGGGCCAGAGCTGCCAGCCGCGCATGCGCTGGGTCGCCATGCACACGCAGCACCTGCAGCGCCTGCGCCCCGGCGCGGCGCGCCGCTCGGCGCACAGCAGCGCCGCGCAACCAGGTGGCGCGCACGGCGGCGCGACGCGCTCGGTGCAGCAGCCCAGCCGGCGCGGCGCGGCGCCCAGGTCCGCCGCCGTGCCCCGGCGCGGCTCACGGGGGCTGCTGGGGCTCGGGGCATGCCACTGTCAGTGGCGCATGTCGGCCACGCATCATGCGAAGTGCTGCCCCGAGCTGTTGGGTAGGCATGGCTGGCAGCTGCCCTGTGAGGTTTAGCGACACCGCACCGCTGCAAGGAGCTGCCTGCATGGCGTGCTCAGGAGCGCAAAGCCGGCGGAGCATGGCAAAGCCCTGCACACCCTGGCACGCGCGTGCTGAGGCTCACGCAGAGGGTGCCTCACGCGGCAGCCCCAGGAACGCCGTGAGCCGGCGGTACCAGAGCGATGCGAGCGCGATGAAGCGCGCGATGAGCGGGCCGCTGATGGCGGGCCAGCCCGGCGCGGCGCCGGGCGCCGACGCGGCCGGCGACGCGTCCGAGAGCGGCGACAACGACGACGACATCGACGCGCACGACCCCGGCGACGACCCCGAGGCGCGCTTGGCGCCCCCGCTCTGCGAACGCAAGCCGTGTGGGAGGCCGTCCAATACAGGCGCATGGCGATGACAGCTTGCTTGGCAGAGCAGCGGCGCTTCAGGTCCCAGGTCGCGGATGCGCAGCGCTGCCGGGCGAGAGCTCAGGCGCTGGTGACAGGCCCAGGGTAAGAGCGCCCCTGTGCGCGCGCGCGGCAGCTGCTGATCGAGACGCGCGTGCGGCTGGTCACGGGCCTCAAGCGCTACCTGCACACCAAGCACGGCGAGGGCCTGCTTTCCGCGGCCAGCGTGCAGGCGCGGCGCCCCAGACAGACCGGTCGCCCGTGGCGCGGCGCCGTGCCTCGCCTGCCTTGCAATCAGACCGTGGGGCGGTTGCTCGTCCTTTGTGCTCATACTTCGTACTTTGAGATGCTGTGCACAAGGGAGTTTCTGTCCTAGTCCTTGACGAGCAGATACACTATGACGTGACTGGACATGCAAGGCAGGAGTTTAGGCCCTAGGCCTCAGTGAACCTGCCAGTCCGTAGGAGGTGCTAGGTACCGCATCAGCCCCCAACCCAAGCCACTCTGCCGGTGTGTGCCAAGCCGCCGCGCCTGCAGCCGACTCTGCTGTGCGCCGAGCCGCAGGTGATCGACAATGCATGCGACTCGGCCATCGACCAGGCCGACCAGCCGCTCAACCTGTGGGCCATCGTCGAGCGGTGCGCACTTGGGCGTGCCTCGTGCGCGTGCGCGCGCGCTGCCAGGCTGTGTGCATGCGGCGGGAGCGCACGCGGGTCGAGCGCACGCGCCGAGCCTGACACTGTTGGCTTGTGGGAGATCCACTGCCCTGGCAGTGCCGCGTATACATTGGTCGCGAGCTCAAGGTGGAGCCCAAAGTGACGCGTGAGCACTGGGTGGATATTTTGGCCAAGGGTGGTCACGCTGGGCGGCAGGGAGGTGTGCGGCAAGGTGAACGTGCGCGTGCTGTCCGTGTGCCTGTTCTGGCTGCGGCGCCTGGCGATCTCGGGCTCCGGGTGGCGCCCGGCCGTGCTCTGGACCATCGCGCGCCCGCCCATCGTGCAGCTGGCCGAGGTGCCTCCCTCCCTCACTTCCACCTAATGGTAGACACGCGCTGCACTCCGGTGTGCTGGCAGACGCCCCTGTCTATCAGAAGCTGCACGCTTCTGTTCTGGCACGGCCAGCGTACGTTGCGGTGGCTTTCTGTAACTGCAGGGGCGCCCGGCCGCGCTTTGGAGCCGCGTGCGTGACCTACCCTACCCTACCCTAAGCACGCGCCGCCGGGCCGCGCGCGCAGCTGCTGGGCTCCGGGCTGAGCCGCGTCATGCTGCAAGCCATCGAGTGCGCGGTGGAGTTCTGGCTCGCGCTGGAGTGGTCGCCACAGGCGCAGTGGCTGCTGGAGGCCAGCGAGACGGGCCCGCTGCAGGACGAGGTCAAGCGCCAGAGCGCTGAGGTCTGGCAGTTCATCCTGGACCGCGAGATCGAGGCGCCCGCGCGCTTCCAGGCCATCCAGACGCAGCGCGCCGCCGCAGCCATCCTGCGCCAGCAGGCGCGGCCACCGCGCGCGGGCGGGGCGCGTGCGCAGGGCCGCGCCGCCCTGCGGCACGGTGGGGCGGTCCGCGTCCGGCGGCAGCATGCGAGCATACGTAGCGCTTGCCAGCTGCCTGGTGCATGATCAAGACACGAACACGCTGCTATTTGCGCTGGCAGCTGTGGCCAGGCTCAGGTGTCACGCAGGGGACCTGCAGCGTGTGTGAGCGTGGAATGATTGGGCGGCGGGGCGCCCACTGTTTGCAGGAGCCGGCAGGGCGCCAGTGCAGAGCTGCTGCGTGGTGCCAGGCGCGCTGCTGGTGTCTGTGTCTGAGGTTCAGGATAGGTAAGGGGGTGTAGGGAGGGCTGGATAGGGTCGATTAGGGTCAGGGTAGGGGTTGGGGCCAGGATATCTGAGGTCCGGCAGGGATCTGTGCGCAGGTGGCGTTCATTGAGGAGCTGTACGCGGCGGGCGTGGTTGACGGCGTGGAGGAGAAGGCGCTGCTGGAGCCGATCGAGAAGCGCGAGCGCATGCTGCAGCGCCGCGGCGCTGTCTGGCGCACGCCGCGCGTCATGGATGTGCGCGGCCTGGCCGCGCCCGCCGCACCCGCCTGGCCGCAGGCGCTGCGGGCCGTGCCAATGGGGTGACCTTGTTATCGTATCGTTTCATGGCATTGGCCACCGCAGTTGCGGTGCGCCTAGTGCAGCGCGGTCGGGCGCTCAGTGCCCTGCCTGCATGCTCAGTGTGCCCGAGTCTCCTTGGCTCTGAGGTCTCCTTGGCTCGTCCTCCCTGCTTGATTTGCAGGGCAGGCGTCACACGGCCTTCACAGAACGCCCAGGGCGCTGGGGCGGCCGGCGCCGATGCGCGCGCCGCCGCGCAGGTGCTGCGCAACCTGCCCTTCCTGCGCGCGCTGCCGCCTACGTTCCTGGACTCGCTGCTGTCGCGCGGCACCATGCTCAAGTTTGACCGCGGCCAGGCGCGGCCCTGCCCTGCCCCCCGGGGTAAGGGCCGCAGTCGTTGTGGGGATTTGCGTGCAGCTGCGCTGCCTGCATGCCTCCAAGCGCCGCCCATGCCTTGCACGCATCCAGGTACTGCCTCAAGATGAAAATGTTCACTGCCGCACACAGTAAGATTGTAACCCAAGCCCGTGGCTCCGGCTCACGCACCGAGCGCTCGCGCGCGCCAGGTCGTGTGGGCGCCCGCGCCGGCGGCCGAGCCGCAGGAGGGCGCGCCGGCGAACGGCGGCTATGGCGGTGGCGCCGACGGCGCGCCGGCCGCCCCCGAGGGCACCGGGCACGGCAGCATCTTCGTCGTCATGGCCGGCCTCGTTAAGAGCAGCTTCTCCACGAGCGGCGGCGGCTCGCAGGCGCGGCTCCGCGCGCCCGGCGGCTCACAGGCCTGCGGCTGCCTCGCCAGGCATGCAGAGGGGTGTTTATGAGAAGGGTTTTAGAAAGCTGACTTTCGGGGCATGGGCGGCGTCCTGAGCTGCAATGCACTGCTGCCAGTGTGGCATACACAGGTGTCCCCAGAAGGGGCTCGGCGGCATGGGCGGGAGGAACCCGGGCGCTGGGAGCGTGTCTGGGCTGCCAAGGCTGCTAAGGTTGCGTCGAGCCAGCATTGGGATCGGCGGCAGCGGGGGCCAAGCCTGGCCGCGCGCGTGCAGGAGTACTACCTGGGCACCGGCAGCGTGTTCGGGCTGCTGTCGGCGCTGGTGGGCGAGGGCCTGCCGGGCGCGGGGCCGTGCCTGGCGGTCGGCAACGCGCTGCGGCAGGGCCCCGTTGTGTACGAGTTCCCGCAGCCGCTCGTGGCCAGCATCCAGCAGGGCGCCCGCGACGGCGACCCCACCCTGGTGCAGCTGCAGCTTGACCTGTTCCGGTGCGCGGCGCCCGCGCCCGACCTGTGCACCCGCGCCAGGGTGCTGCAAATCGTGAGCGTCCCCGCTTGGCCTTGCAGCGCGTGGGGACGGGAAGCGCGATCTGAGAAGGGGGCATTGTCTGAGATGGAGCAGCGGTCAAGTTAGGGTGTATGAGCGCCGGTCAGCGTCAGGCAGGGCTGCGCCTGGAGCGCCTGTGCTGCGGTGCTTGCGTGCCCCGCTGCTGTGCCCGCGCTGAGATATGGGTACACAACCCTACCCCTACCCTAAGTGAAGGGGCCTGGCAATCCGCGGCGCAGGGTGGCGGCGCTGTACGTGGTGGAGCGCCTGCGCGGGGAGGTGCTCACGGCGGCCGCCGCGCACTTCCAGGCACTGGCCATCGTGCAGGCCCGCCACCGCACGCTGTGCCGCCTGTCGCGCCGCGCGCCGCGCTCGCAGGCGCGCCCCGGCCAGCGCGCCGGCCCTCTGCCTGTGAGTGCCCGCGGCCCCGCTCGGCCCAATGTCAGCTGTCTGTGCTCTGGCGCCCGATCCGATCAGCGCGGCTGCGCCAGCCAGCCCTGTCAGCTAGAGCCTGATGTGCATCGTCTGCCTCCAAACGCAGGTCGAGACAGTTTGCCCGGGTGTGGTCGTGTAGCGGTGGTCAGCAGCCGCAGCGCGCGCACCTGTGTTGAGCAGGGCAGGCCCAGCTGATGGGGAGCATGCGCGGCGGCGGCAGACGCACGCGCAGGTCTGGAAGAGCGCGGGCGGCTCCGAGCGCGCGCGCAAGATCGTGGCCTCCGAGTTCAAGCACGCGCTGGAGGCGCCCACGCTGGACGCGTTCGACGACGGGCGCCAGGCCGGCGGCGCGCCCGACGACGCCGGCGCCGTCGCCGCGGGCGAGGGCGGGGGCGCCGCCCCAGACGGCGCCCGCGCGCCCGGCGGGGGCGGCGCGAACGGCGGCCCCAATGGCGGCCCCAATGGCGACGGTGGCGCCGATGGCGGCGCCGACGGCGGCCGCGGCGGGGCGGCGGCCGACGATGGCGGCGGGCTGGACCTGGAGCGCGCCCTGGCCGGTGCGCCCGGCGCATGCGCAGGAGGTATGCGTGTTACCAAGCATTTGCATGTGTCTGGGCCATGTCATAAGAGACTGTCGAGGTGCTGTGCTGCACGTCCGGCTGCCAGCCTGAACGAGCCATGCAACAGTAGAACAAGTTGCTCATGCCGAGCCTCGGGGCTGTGTGTTCTGTGCTCTGCAATGATATTCTTTATCCATTTGCGTTATAGCATGCCTCAAACAGGTCTGTAGGCGCTGCGGCGGGCGCCTGCTGCCCACCCAGCGTCCCCGGACTGCAGGGCTTTGGGCATGCATGCATTAGAGCATGCCATATTTAAGGGTGCAGTTGGGGTGAGGTCATGGGAGGACACGTTGACCTTGCTGGCGCCCGGGGCCTGCGGCAGGCCTGGGCTGCGCGCCGGGCCCCAGCGACCGGCAGGTCATGGCCAGCCTGGACCCGCAGCGCATCTGGCACAAGATCCGCGACCATGCGGCCACCGGTGCGCGCAGTCCCTGGCTGCCCAGATCACTTCCGGACAAGGGATAGGTTAGGGCGGGGTTAGGGTGATTGTTAGCGGTGACAAGGAATGTAAGTAGAAATGGTGTGCGGTTAGTGAGTGTCGGTGCGGCGCAGCGTCATCAGCCCGCCTGCATGATGGCGCCTGGTGCCAGCGCCCCGCATGCCTGACTAGCCGAGGCGCATCGCGCGCCGCACGCCAGTGCCGGCGATGCTGCGCAAGGACCTGCATAGGGTTATGGTAGGGTCTAGCCTATTGGGCTGAGGCGGGTTGCGCGCCGCGCAGCGCTGGCGACGCTGCGCGAGGACCTGCGCGATGCGGAGCTCGTCACGCTGGCGCCCGGCGCCACCTACGACCAGCAGACCAGCCTGGTGTGGTCCGCCGCCCCTGCATACGCGCGCGGTTATCCCGGCACTCTTGGCGGCTTGATTGCGCAAATAGTCCTTCCCGGGCTTCTTGGGGCCAGAGTGCGCTGCCGGCAAATGACAGGGCTGACAGCTGGCTGCAGCGCCCCGGCGGCACTCGACGCCCGCCCAAGTGGAAGCCTGCGTGACACTGGTAGGAATGCGCGGCGCGCTCTTGTAGCAGACTTCCATGTGGGCGTCTGGGGGCAGGCGGCCGGTGTTGAGCCGTGCGCACATCAGCCGCTGGGCGTTTCTGCGTTGCTGGGCGCCCCGACGGCCATGGGCTTGGGCTCTCAATGTGCCTAACGCATCAATCTCACCAAGAAGTCAGCCCAATGCGCGGCACGCGTGCAGGTGCTGCTGAAGGGCACGCTGCTGGTGACGGGGCACTCGCGCGCGCTGCCGCCGGACGCCGCGGCGCCCGCCGATGGCGCGCGCCCGGCTGCATCAGCGCCCGCGGATGGCGCGCCGGACGGCGCGCGGGACGGCGCGCGGAACAGCGGCGCCCAGGGCGGGGGGCCCCAGGGCAACGGCGGCGCTGCGCGCGGCGGCAAGGGCGAGGCGGCGGGCGGGCGCTGGGCGGTGGACGTGGAGCACCGTGGGCCGAGCGTGGTGCTTTGGCTGTGGGAGGCCGTGGCCGGCGGCGGCGAGGTCGTGCTGCGCCCGCAGGCCATCCGCTTTACGGCTGGGCCCGAGGGTGCGCCCGCCTGGCCGTCAGCGCGCCACAGCCCCCCACGCGCTTGCGCCCGCGCGCGCTGCACGCAGCGACCGGGCCCAGCAGCACCGTGCGTTTCGCCATGCACCTTTGGCGGGCAGCAGAAGAAGGGCTGCTGGCGGATAAGAGGGTGGTGAAGTGAAAAGCAGGAGCGCCCACTTCAAGTTACCGATCGCCTGGTGTCCCGCTGCTTGGCGGCCTGTCTCTACCGCCGAGTTTGCAGGCGCGTGCTTGATGGCCCAACCCTACCCTGCTGGCGCCGCGCAGGCGCCGTGCTGGTGGCGTGCCGCCAGGCGAGCGGCGAGTCGGACAGCGAGCCGGCGCAGTCGGAGGCCTCCACGCACAGCGGCTCCAATGCGTCGGACGTCTTGGCCGGCCTGTGCGCGCGCCTGCCGCCTGCCCGCCTCCCCTCCCGCCTGCACGCTGCAAAATTCTGTGTTAAAGCTGTATATTGGCATGCTTTCAGCAACGCTGCAGCTGCCTCTGGCCTTCACGAACACGTGGCCTCCATACATCGTGAGCATGCAATGCATCTGCGCCGGTGGAAATGGGGTAGAGCATGTGCTGCTGCATGAGCTGCGCGCTGTCGCCAACCCTTGCTTCATAAAGCACAAAAGCTGTGCTCTCTTTCCGTGTGCTAGTCAGTCGAGCTCGACTGCTCGCGTGGGGCGCCCACGCAGAGCTGGGCGGCAGTGCAGCTGCAGCCGCTGAGGCGCGCATGCGGTCTCTGGACAGTCCAGGCTCTGGTGTGTTCATTTTGACGGGGTCATGGCGCAGGGTGCCGCCAACGGGTGATGGCGAAACGTTCCGCCCGCGCCCGCTGCCGGACTGCGGCAGCACGGAGGCCGACGCCACCGCGCCCGCGCCCGCGCCGGGCGCCGGGTCCTGCCGGCGCATGCGCATCGTGTCCGTCACGCCGCGTGCAAAATAGGGTATTGTAGGGTCTCCCTCGCAGACGCGCATTGTGTCCGCGCGCTGCGCCTGTGGCTCGATGCTGCGGCGACCGGGCCATGCGGCCCCTGCACGGGGTCAAGGCGCGTTAATTGCGGTGTGTGTGCCCGCGCCAGTGGGTGCCCCTGCCCCGCTTTTGGGCATCCTGACCAGCAGTTGTGTCCGCAACACGTCCATCCGCCTCGCATGCAGCGGCTGCGGCTGTGAGCAGCTGTGGGCATGTGGGTGCCGCCTCCTGCAATGAAATGCAGTTTACGGCAATATGTCCAGCCTGTTGCAGTGCGGGGCGCGGGGTGCATGTAGTCACATGCAGGTGGAGTGGGTCTCGCTTCAGCGGCCGATGATATATCCTAAACACCTAAACATGGTAGGTAGGTATGGAGTACCATATTTTGGATCGGTAGAGGTGAGGACTGCGCTGCCTTGTTCTCCCAGCACGCTTACTGGGCCGGGCGGGCCGGGCTGAGTGGTCCTGTTGAGCGGGAGCTTGAGCAGGCTAAGCACGCGCCTGCATAGGAATGTGACATGCGCGCCATCCACGCGGCAGCTTGTTGTGCGCTGTCCCGAGCTTTGCAGCATGCAGCCAGGCTGATCGTAAGCGGAGGCGCAGCCCAGGTGCGACTGCGCATGCAGTGCCATGGGACCGCACCTGAGGTTCAAGACCTGCGCGCTCTTGAGCAAGGGGTTTGTCTGACACTGACAGGGGCCATAACTTGTGCTTGGTTTGCCCAGTGCTGGGCCTGTTGTGTTCATGTCCTGTTAGTGAGCCAGAGTTTGTGTGTCGTGCGCAGCTGTGCCAGGCTTGTCCTGGCGCAGCTGTGCCAGGCTAGTCCAGGTGCAGCGACATTGTGCTTGATTGGCAGTGTCTCTTTTGGATGGTTAGTGTCTGAGTGTCGCCCAGATTTTGTGTGGCATTCGTAGCAGTGCAAGGTCAGGCCAGTGCAGTGATATGCTGCCTGTAGGCAGTGCTCTTCCTTGTGGGTTACACTGCCCTCTCTTGTAACATCGGAATGCAGGAATTGGCGGGAGCTGACTGGCAAGTTCAAATTCAAACCTGACGCTGTACACGAGAGCGTGGCTTAAAGAAGGGCAACACTGTGATTGCTTGTTCATCCGGAACATTTCATATGCGTCAACAATGCAGGCTCTCACAAGCACTGTACTGGCCCAGTGCGCCAGCATACATAAAAGCGGGCAAAGCGACACCTGCAGGAGGGAGGCATGTGCTCAACGGCATGTCTTTGCCTTGGGCTCAAGACAAGAGTCTGTTGGAGTAAAGGACGCTCACTGCCACGTAATGATGCAGCGCCGGCAGCTGCTGACTGGAGTCGCTGTGCTGGCAAGCGCGCTCACTATTCCCATGCTACCAGCGCGTGCTGCGGCGACAGGCGCACAGGCGGCAGCGGAGGTGCGTAGCGCTGCAATTGGGACAAAGTATGCACTGCTTTGCAGAAACTAACTTGCCATAGTTTGCTGGACCTCACTGTGCACAAACGCCAGTTGTTCCACTTCACGCCTGGCTGAGTGCAGGAAGAGGCAGGCGCAGCTCTAAAGTATGCTGAGAGGGACTTTGACGGGGCCCTGGATATTGTCGACGGGCTTGTGAAGCAGGATCCAGATGCTGCGCGATTCCACGAGATGCGTGCCCAGGTGCGCGCCCGCCACGCTCTGAGGAGCCCAGCCAAACCTGCACAAGACCTTCTGACGTTTTTCACGCGTCGTACAGGTGTTGGTCGACAGCAAGGACTTTCGCGGAGCGCTGCAGGACTATGAGGAGGCGCTGCGCCTGACGCCCGGTGCGCCTTCGAGCAGCGCGGCCAGACGTGGGCCCCTTTGTGTGACCGCAGTGTGACCGCAGAGTGAGCAGTAGCCAGCTGCGGCGTGAGCCTCCTGGTGCGCGTGCCAAACATGTGCCTGGCCCGTCCCCAGACGGGAGCCTGGTGGCGCAAGCGCGGCTGCTGGCGGGGCGCGCGCTGGCCTGGGAGGGCGTGTCTGAGTGGCGGGCTGCGCTGCGGGACTACGACGCAGCCTTGGAGCGCGCTCGGGCGGCCGGGTGAGGGGCACCATGTTCATTGCCGTACCTCTGCATCAGCTACAAGGCAGCGAGCTGACGTTGATAGTGCAGGCGGCTGCCCGACCCCTACGTCTTGAACAGCCGCGGGAACGCGCACGCCTCGCTGGGCCAGTGGCGAGGTGCGCCCGCCCCCTTGACCGACAGCTACAGCTGCTGCCGCCTCAGGCAGCGCGTGCCCAAGAAGTTTCTCACAGATGAAGGAAAGCTGCATGAATACGTGCGAGTCATGCAGGCTGCGTGCAATCAGGTGCAGCATGCGAGAGAGGCGAGCGGCACCGAAGGCTAGGGTTAGGTCGACCCCACCCCGGCCGCTGCGCGCAGAGGCCCGGGAGGACTACCTGCGCAGCGCGGACGGGTTCCAGGCGGCGGCCGGCTTCCGCGGCCGGCGCGGCTCCACGACCGCGCGCCTCGACGGTGGGTCCTGCTTTGACCCTACACCTAAATTCGAGCCCCTGAGCCCGGTGCAGACCAGGTGACACGGCCTGAAGGCGGGCCCGCGCCAGCACGGACTGCTTGCCGCCGCGCGCGGCATGGCGTCGCAGGCCACTGCTTTTTTCTTTCCCCCGCGGCACCAGTCCCTGAGCGGCAGGGTGTGCTGAAGCCTGCATGTGGCGCGCCGAGGCTGCTGCAGAGGGCCACTGAGGGTGGAGCCTGATGTTCAGGACTACTCCGCCAGCATCTATGATCAGCCTTCATGCCTGGGTTTCACGCGCGCGCGCGCGCCCGCCAGGCGCCGTATTTGCGGCGTCCAACGCAGCGCTGATGCTGGCGGAGCTGGAGGCGGCGCCGGGCGCGGCCGTGCGCGAGATGCAGCGCGTGGCGCGCCGCGCGCCGGGCTCGGCCGACATGCGCGCCGCGCTCGCCGCGCTGTACTGGGCGCAGGCGCGGCGCCGCCCCCCCCCCAAACCTGTTCCGAGCAGCGCCTGTGCTCGCCGCTGCCGCCGCCAGGCTCAGAGTGAAGGGGCTGGCGCATGCCGCGATCTGTCTGCATCACGTGCGCCTGCTTCGGCACACAGTCGAGGGCGTGCAGGCGTGTGTGTGGAGCGGGCTGCGTGTGCATGCGCTGAATGCCGTCGATGCGTGTTCGACACTGTGCAAGCCAAGTCCCTGCAGGTCTGTGCAGGGCATTCACAGCGGCTGTGCATGCAGCTCTGCAGTGAGTGGCACTCTCACCAACACACCCGGCCTCGGCAGGGCAACGAGGCGGCAGCGGAGGGCGAGTGGAGTTCCTGGCGCTGCGCTCCAGCCGCGAGCCGGGCGGCGCCGCCGGGCGGGGGTGAGCGCGGTCGCACTGCTGGGGATCACGCTGACAGCGCTGGCGTGATGGGAGGGTCTGCTGGCGCGTGGGAAGCTGGGCGGTGGGGCTGTTGGCGCGGAGCGGGACGAGCAGACACGTGTGCCCTGATGAACTAGGGGGAGTTTTAGAGCTCGCGCATGCACCTTCGTCTACGCATGTGTGCTGGCTGACGGACCTGGTGGGTCTGTGTTACAGCGCAGAGCGCGCCCCGTCGCGCTAGGTATGTGCGCGCTGACAAAGGCATGGTAAAGCAGAATGGGTGGAAAAACGTGCTGCGCGCTGCCTGCGCTTGCCACACCCAGGCCCCTGACTCGAAGGAAAGGCGTGTCCTGAAACTGGCAAGGACAACCCGCATCCTATGTCGCGCGGCATGAAAACCCAGGAAACTACGAGCGGTTCCCGGTGCGCCAGAGTAGTTGCAGCAGCACGGCTTGACAAGTGGTAAGCTCATCCAAGAGGCCGTGCCACCTCGGGACACCCTGCACACGCAAACAGGCATTCACCCTTCTGTTCACGCCTTCTGCAGGAGGTGAGCAGCTGCTGCTATGCTGATCTGCAAATTGCAGATTCTGTAATTTTTGGGAAAGCGCAGCTGTGCAGCTGATGTCACCCGATGTCACCCGCATGTGCACACCCGCCCTGTGCGCATATCAAGCGCAGTGCACGTATGAGGATGTGGCATGCCAACTCCTTGGACTTGTTTCATTACAACAGGGGAGATGTAAGGCACAGTGATGCACATCACTTTGCCATGGCCAGGGCTCACCCGCATCGCCCTGCACTGCATGTTCATGCGAGCGCGCTCGCCCGCGGTACGAACGGCGGAGCGTCAGTGCGCAGACCGCTGCTGCGCTTGGGCGCCGCGGCAAGCGCAGCCCGCGGCACAAACGGCGGCGCCTCTGCCCGCAGCTTGCTGCGGGGCACCTCCGCCGCCGCGACATTGCCTGGGCCCGTGGCAGCCGCGGCTGTCTCCAGGCTTGCGGCTGGAGCAGTTGTGGCCGCCACCGCCGGCGCCGCACGCAGCAGCTGCTGCAGCTTCGCAAGGACGTGCGGCTCAAAGCCGCTCCCGCCACCGCTGCTGCCCGCATCCGCCGTAGGCGCGGGCGGCGTCGCCGCGCCTGCCGCCACGGTTGTCGCGGCTGGGGACGCCCCGTCGCGCGCCGTGCTCGACGCTGCGCTGCTTGCGGGTGCGGCGGGGGTGCTGCTGCTGCCCCCTGCGGCCGCTGCAGGCGCGGGCAGCGCCGCCTTGAGCAGGCGCGCCGCGGGGGCGAGCGCCCACTCCGGGAATGAGCGCGCGGCAGCGCTCTCCTTGTCTGCGCTCTCTTTGGCCGCGGCTGCAGGCGGCCGCGGCGGGCGGCCGACAGGAGGGCTGGCCGTCACCTCCGCCACGTCCGTTGCCAGGTCGGTGGCTGGCACGACCGCAGGTGCTGCGTCGGGCGTTGCGCGAACCGCAGCGACGTCAGCGGCGTCGGCCGTGGAGGCGCGCGGGGCCTGCAGCAAATACGGCGCAGGGTGTCAGTGCCGTGTCCTGAGCATGCGTACCTGCCTGCTGAGGGTGGCCTTGGGCCTGTTGCTGCGCACTTTGCCGGCAAGAGCCTCTGCAGGACTGCCTCGTTATAACAGCTCCTGCCACTCGAGCACAAGCATACACCTCCAGCCTGTAAACACGATGAATATGGTGGCCGCACCTCCAGGGACTTGTGGTACGCGTACTTGATGAGCGTCGCCGCATCCAGCAGCGGCGGCCGGCCCGGCTGCGGAGCCGGCGCGGGCACCTCGCGCCAGGTCAGGCCCTGCGCAAACCCGCACGCACGCCGCTAAGCAAACGTGACTGGACGCACACGGCTGACATCAGCAGCGAGGTCTCAGGTGAAGCACCCAAGCAGCGCTGGTTGCGCACGGCGTGGGCTCGCTGCGTCTGACAGACATTGCTGCGAGCAGAGGACAAAGTGCACTGCACCCAGGCAACAAGGGCGGACGGGACAAGCAGCAGCACCTTGCCATTGTCATGAGCCTCGAAGCTGTACATGAACTTGACAGCCTTGCCGCTGCGCAAAGCCGCACATGGGCTCAGAAAACATGTACTTGCACAGCTGGGTCAGGCCTGCAGCCACAGCGCCTTACCACCCCTGCAAGCACCGCCTGTGACGCTCTGCTGCAACCTGACGTCCGCAAGCATGCCGTTCCTGACGAGTGCCGGCCGGAACGATGCCACAAGCATTGAGTGCGGCCCGCGCACCTATCGAAGCGGAGGCGCTCTATGTCGACCGTCTTCCACCCGTCCGCGCACCTGCGCCAGCGGGGCATGTCCAGTGAGTGCGAGGCAGGACCCTGACGGCTGTGGCGCCCATGCCGCGGGATTGCCACCACGGCGGGCCGCACCGCCGTGCGGGGGTGTCTGGTGTGCAGCGATTGGTGCATGAAGGCTGTGCTGTGCCCACTATAGCAGTGACTAGCAGCCAGTGCTGCGGACAGACATCAACGGCAACATAACAAGATGTCACTTCCGGCACCCCCACCGGGCACCACAACGCGCCAGCAGTCCATATACCTGGCACTGAGAGTGATAGAGCACACGCAACAGCTTCAGCGCCCGGGGCTCACCCGTCCAGCGAGCGGCGGCGAGAGTCCATGCTGCCAGCCACTGAAGCCATGTCACGGAAGCGTGCCCAAGCAGGCGTGTGCCACCAGCAGGCTTCAGGATCCAAGGCTGCTTTGGTATCCAGGATGTGTGATAAAGTCAGCAGGGGTTCCAGTGCTACAAGCCCTGAGGGGTTACGGGAGTGAACAGGGTACCTGCAGGCAGATTTTGCACAGAGGTGCCAGTACGGGAGCGGGGCTGGCAGCCAGAGCAGCCCTGCTTGGGCGGCGGCTGTAAGAGCATCCTTATTACGCTCTTTGGAGGAATGCTGAGACACCTGTGACAGCGCTGCTGTCACAGGTGCTGGTTGCTCACCTAGGGGCAGAGCACTTGGCCCACTGCTGGATTTCTGTGATGCCAGACTTCCCACCTCTTGTTTATGTTGTACTGAGTGGCAAGGCAGACAGAGCTTGGCGTGTGCGAGTGCAAAATATGTTCGCATAGGCTTAACGACCTTTTCAACCGGTGTGTTCTTTCGTTTGGCAGCAATCACTGTGCAAGTACTGTGCTTGGCGAGAGTGTCCCTCCAAGCCTCATTATAAACCAATTGTGGTGGCTACGACAGGAGCGCTTGCTCTCCAGTGCTTGCCACAAGCACACTGCACAATGCCTACAACCATGCCAAACTATCAACCACCGAGCAAGTGAAGCTTCGCAAGTACACAGAGTGGGCAGCTCCTAGGACTGCCCCGTGCTCCTAAATGAGTGCTCATGCTAGCCCTGCACGCTGTAAACGGCGGCCTCAGCACACGCCACAACCCCCATAAACTGACCATCAGCCCTTAAGCACAAAATCCCCGCCACCTGCTCTGCACTTTCAAACCTCACGCCCTGCCCAGGGCTGCAGCAAAATGGTAGCAGCTCACCTCCGACAAATGCAACCACTGCAATACATCCACAGAACGTGGGCAGGGTACAGGCATATCGACAGACCAACAGCTGGGTTGCCATGAGCCCGAGTAGAGACATTGAGGTACAGCATGCACAAGTGCAGGCCAGGTCTTCAGGCGCGGCATGGCGCACACCCCGCGCCCGAGCGGCAAGCACACGCAGGCAAAAAATGAGGAGGGAAAGCTGGCTGTATAACCTGTACACAGGCCTGCAAGCCCCTCGCGCAAAGATCTTGAAAAACCTTCAGCGGGCTGCTATATTGCACCAAGCAAGGGCCCCACAGGCGACCAGCCGTCGACCCTGTCGCCGAGCGCATGCCTTACGCTGCCCTGCTCCATGCCCGCGCAAGTTTGCCACTCCTGCGGCCGCCCGCCGCACGCCCGCGCCCGCAACATCCGAGCGCCAGCGGCTCACCGCCGGCTGCACAGAGCTCACTGCCTGCCTACCAAAAGTGTCGCCGGCGCCTGCGGAGTGCTCTGTCCAAAGCCCCCAAACGCCCCGGAGCATGCGCATCTGCCGTTGGCCGGGCGTCATTCCTCCTTCCCTGCGACCGACGTCTGCGGGGCGCGCGTTGCGCCAGCGCTGCTCGCCTTGTTGCCGCTCGCCTGAGCCGCAGCAGTACGCACTCACTCCATGCAAAGTGCCGAGCAGTCTTCGACGACCGAAATGACTGCACACACGACACTCTTACACATAAAAACATGTGATGGATCGCCTGTACATATTTGTAGACCTGCACCTGGCAGGCCTGCCGCGTGGCCGCAGCCCCTGCTCAGGCTGCAGCAGGTCAAGCCTGAGCAGGCCTGGCGGCACGTGCCTCACACGCGAGTGCATGATGGGCGCGGGACAGAAGGCAGGCCGCGACGACAACAGGCCGGGCGCTGTGACTGGCCAGGGAGCGCGGGTCCCGCGCGCGCGCGCGCACCCCGGCCCCGCCGCTGACGGCCGCGGCCGCGTCGGCGGGCGCGGCGCCGGCGTCCACGCGCTTCAGCGCCGCCGCCACCTGCCCAAAGCTGAAGGTGCCCGCGCCGCTGCCGCGCTGCTGGCCGTTGGCGGCCGGCGGCGGCGCCGCCGGCTGCGGGCTGCTCACGCGCGTGGACCCGCCCTGCGCGCCCGCCTCGGGCATCACCTCTAGCTGACTGAAGCTCAAACGCTTGCCAGGCAAATGGCACTATGGTGCCGCCCGCGCGGCTGGGCGCGCCCTGCGCAGCACTTGCGGCGCCCTTCTCTCCTGCGCCTCACATGCATGACAAGTAGGCGCCGCCCGCTCCCGCCTCGCAGTGCAGCGTCTCCATGACCCCCCCAGTGAAATTTCATACCTAGGAAAGCTGCAGCCCCCATTTTCCGATGGCTGATGTGCACACGACAAATATACATCAGTAGCGTTGCTAAGTCCCTCAGCAAACGCTGGTTCTCCCCCGAACCAGTGATGTCACACCGCTGCGGCTGCCACGGGGCGCGGGCGCGCACCGACACGAACACCTGCAGCTGGTCCATGACGCCGTGCTGTTGCGCGAGCGCCTCCAGGCGCATCCACACCTGCGCCATTGCGCGCTCGTACACGCCGATCACGCTGTCGCCTGCACAGGCACACCCCGGCCGCGCCTCAAGCCACGGTGTAGTGCTGCTCCTGGACCTCTCATGACATCGTGTCAGATCGTCCGTTGCGTGGCAGCGCATGGTGAGCAGAGAAAGTGAAGCCCGTAAAGCAGGCATGTGGCCTTAATTCCATCACAACCACACCCTCGTTACTTATCAGAGGCCTTAACAAGGTCCGCCCGCCAAGATGTAAACTGAACATGCGGGGCAGTCCGCCTCAGCCCTCAGCCCAGCATGCCGCTCACGGCCACCGAGCGCGCACCGCCGAGCGGCGTGTCGGAGAGGGAGACGCGGCGCGCAGAGATGGACGCGCGCCCCGGCGAGTAGGGCGGCGAGTAGGGCATGCCGCCCGACTCGCGCCGCTTGCGCTCGGCTTCCTTCTCTTTCGCCTGCGCGCTCTGACTTTGTGTTGGTGGCCTGCTTCCACACAGGGCCTCCGATCCACGGCCTTCAACGGGCAGTGCATGTAGGCTGGCCAGGCGCACATGCACCCTGCGCTGCAGCACCACCATGATACGTAACATGTGATCCTGGACACTGCGCATCACCGTGTATGCGCATCACCGTAAACTTTGCAGTCTTGTACTCACAGCATGGAGCAGGTGAAAGGATATGGCGAGAGCGGCACTCGCAACGCAAACAGCCAGCGTGGCGCCATGGGTACACTCTGGTGCATGCCAAGGGCGGAACAGCCGTGTTGTGTACATGTTGTGTATGTATAAGCAAATCTTCCCAAAGAAAGAGCAAGCTTGAAAAGCCTTGTTTGTGGGACAAAGCGATGCCCTGCAAAGGCTGGCCTGCCGGGCAGAGCAGGCGCCGCACCTGCTGCTCATTCCAGAAGCAGTGTGAGTGGTGCAGGCAGCGCTTGACCAGCGCCTCCGCGTCGATGTACGCTGCGCGCACCAGCGCCGCCTTGGTCTGCGCGCGCGCGGGCAGCAGGGCCCGCTCAGCGCCTGGCTTGCCCTAACCCTATACCTTGCCAGCACACCCCCACGCGCTGCCTGCGGCTCCGCATGCGTGCACGCCGGGCGCGCCTTGCAGGGCTGGGTCGCGCGGCGCCAGACGCTGTCAGAAGCTGCCAGGTCGACACGGAGTGTGCGCAACGCGCCGCCGCAGCTTGCCAGCCCCTTGCAGCGTGCAGAGCGCATGGCGCCGACCAGGCTGGGCGACCCCAACCCCTGTGCCGCACCTCGTGGTCGTCCGTGAGCGACAGGTCACGCTTCAGGTTGGTGCGCCACACGATGAACGCATACTCCATCTCCGCCAGCGTGTCGTAGTCCGCCACCGTGTCGTTCTCCGCCTTCTGCGCGCCGCGCCGCGCCATAATATTAGGGTAGGGCACACAACCCTACACGCGCCTCAGCGGCCCCCGCGGCCGCCTCGGCTCGCGCACTCGGCTGCGGCGCTGCGCCGCACAGCTGCCAACAGCGCCGCTCTCACAGCCTGCTCGACGACTGATGACAGGAGCGAACGAGGACCAGGCCGGCGCGCCTTGACCTCGGCGAGGTACTCGGCCAGGACGCCCCGGTCCTTGGCCAGCTGCAGGAAGAACTGCCGCTTGACCTTGCCCAGGTCGTCCTCCGCGGCCGCGAGCAGGTGCAGGCGCTGCGCCTTGACCGCCTGCTCACAAGAGGCGCCGGGTCAGGCCGTGCTGGTGCACGCGTGAGGAGCGCCGACGGGCTGCAGCACTTCCTGCGCCTGGTTGTCGCGCGCAGCACCCCGCTATGCCGTTGCACATCGTTGTTGAACCACCCGGGACTCACCAGAGCATGCAGGGTGGCAATCACTCGGGCTGTGACTGCAGCGCACGTGCTCACACCACGCTGGTGGCGGGCAGTCCAGCGAAAGCAAGGGCTGGCCTAGGCGCCAATGTATACTTGCGGAGAGCCCAGAGCGCTGGCAAGCTCGACATCCTGAACACGGGTGAGTTTGCTTCCAGCAATGGTGAGGCTCGACAGCCTCACAGCGGCACGCAGCCCTGCCTTGGCGACAGGGACGCAGTGCAGACCAAGCCTGCTTCTCAACAAAACTTGAAGGCGTGTGCTGTTACTCCTTGTAAAGCACTGGGCTGGAGGCCTCCTATGCGGACTTGTTGGAAACCACAGAGGGATGAGCAGCTGCAGATAGCCGGTCTCATCACCGCACCCAAACAGTGGGTCTAAGCAGCTGCACTGCAGTGCATGCTCGCCTATGTCTGACCTAGCCACCCATGGCAGTCCGTGCGGCTCGCTGCTTGGGGGGGGCGGTAAATCATCACTAGCTCTGTATCAGCTGCGCTGACACAGGCAACGCGCAGCGCCAAAAGTCAAGCATGCATTCCGCACTTTGTGCGTTGTGCCCCTGCAAGGCGCGCGCGCCTTCTCTGAGGCGAAGCCCCAGTGCTGCGCTTCGTACAGATCATACAGCGCGCTGCGCAGGCTCCCCGCCACCACGGATTCCACTGTGCGCGACCGCTCCAGCAGAAATTGAAGCACGTCTGCCTTGTCTGTGAGTGCGCCGGCGTCTTCTACCACCTTCATCTTGTATATTGTTAGGTCAGAGGGGCTGTAGCTGCATGACTCTGGGTATGCAAGCGAGGCCATGCTGCGCAGGTGCACGAGCGCTGCTGCACTGTGCCTCCCTGATCGTCAACTGCCTGGCAGGATCTGATGTGCGTCGGCGCTGTGCCCCGCTGAGCGAGATCTGATTATGAATCAGTCATAAATCGGCCGCGGACGAGCCTTTCGATCGATGCCAGCTCAGCATGGTAAGCTGACCCTGGTACCCTTTCATGCTTGGGACCTGATCTTGATGAGAAATGTGCCTGGATCCATTACATGTCCAGTACCTTGCTTCATGTAACCTCAGACTGTTAGCCACGCCTCCTCAGCAATACCCAGCGCGTCGCCGGGGCAGCTGACGGCGCCACGCGCGCGCGCAGCGCCCCGCCACCAGCTGCGCGGAGCTGCGCGCACGCAGCCACCGCAGCAGCGCGCGCCAGCAGCGCCGCTCGCTGGCTACCACAGCCGCCGCCGCCGCTGCGCGCCACGCGCCGTCCGCCGCCCCAGCGCCGCCCGACGCGCACGCGCAAGGCCGCAAGCGGCGTGTTGAGGCTCCCTGAAGAGCGGCGCCATGCGGCGCAGCGCGTTGAGACGCGCTGCACTGACCGGGGGCGGTGCCGCTCTCGCCAGGCGTGTCGGCCGGGGCTGCACAGCGTGCGCGCATGCCAGGCCTCAAACCCGCGGCAGCTGCCGCCGGGCCCACTGCAGGCGCAGGCCCGCCGCTCTGAGCACCGCCGTCGCAGGCGCCGGGCGCCGTCGCAGCGGCCGCCCGCCGCCGCTTCCCTGCGCCTGTGCGCAGCCGCAGCGGGCGCGCGCGCGCGCCATAGCGGCCTATACAGACGCGGCACAGCTCCGCCAGGAAGCCCTGCAGCTCGCCCGGGACGTCCTCGGGCGCAGGGCCCTCGTGATCCTCGCTCGTCCGGTCCGCAGGGTCTGGACACCCTACCCGACCGCCCTCGGCCCCAGCGCCGGCCGTGCCGACCAGGGCAGCATTCGCCCGGCCTCCCTCAGGCAGGGGCTCACGGCAGTGCGTGCCCGCGCACAGCGGCCGCGCCAGCGGCGGCCCGTGGCGCAGCCAGCGGCGCGCGCGGCGCAGGGCGCGCGGCGGCAGCAGCGCCAGGCGCGCCGCCTCGACCAGCGCCGGCGGCGGGACGCCCCCCGGGCCCACCCTGAACCAGCCGCTCGGGGGCGCCAGGCCGCACTCCGCCAGCAGGCGCGCGAGCTCTGCGCTGGCGGCCGCGGCCCTGGCGGCGCCCGCGCCCGGCTCGCCACCGGCGCCCGCCCTGCCGCCGAGGCACGCCGGCTCGCCCGTGGCGCTGTCGCGCGGCCCCGGGCGCCCTGACGCGGCCGGCTCGCCTGCCTGGCGGCGCGCGGCCCGGCGCGCTGCGGCGGCCTCCAGCAGCAGCGCCAGCGGGACCTGCCGCGGCCGAAGCAAGAACGCTCTCCAGCAGGGCTCTTGCTCTGCCCCATTCAACCCTCAACGTTGCCCATGCCAGACCGTCTGGCCGTGCGCAGTCTGTCTGGCCGTGCGCGGTCCGTCTGGCCGTGCGCGGTGGCGGCCCGGCCGAAAATAACCAGCGCGAAAAGGCTGAGCAAGCCCACAGAGCGGGCAGCATGAGCGCAAGCAAGTGGGCCGCACGGCTGGCTGGCGCGAGCGTGGCGCGCCGGGCCCGTGTCCAGAGGGGCGGCACCTCGCAGCAGTCATGGGGCCCAGGGCCGGGCTCGCTGATGCCGAAGCGGCGCAGCAGCTCGCCGGGGGACAGCCGCCCGTAGCAGTTGATGACCTCCTCGCCCTGCGGCGCGCCGGCGCCTATTCAGGCTCTCGCGGGCACGCTGCGTGCGGCGCGCTCGGTGTCCGATGCCGGTCACAGTGCCAGCCTGCAAACCTCAAGCGAGCGCGCCTGACAAGCTGCCACGTGAGTCCTGGCATGCGCCTGGAGGCGCATGCCGGTGACATGTGGGGAGCGTGGGAGGAGCGCAGCCACGCTCCACCAGAGTCTGGCTGCTGGTCGGGCCGGTGCTCTGCCGGCTTAAAGACGAGGACAGCGCACAGACTCTCCAGCCCCTGGAGCCAGCAGCGGTGCGCAGAAGGGCCCGGGCGCCTGCCGGGCGCGCCTGCCCGATGTCGCGCGTGGCAATCATCTGCAGACCGCCGCCGCGCGCGCAGTGGTGCAGGCGCACGTTGGCGCGGCCCGTGACGTGGTTCAGGGCGTCCCAGAAGGGTACCATTGCCTGCCCACGGCAGGGGGGTGGTACCTTGGTATTTTTATCCAGTACTAGCCAGTCAATGGAGACGTCCCAGACAGGCACCATCGTACTTCCAGCAGGGCGCGCGCCGCACTGGCTGCCGACGCGGCTGCAGGCATGCGCGCCAGGCGCGCCGACCCAGCACCAGACACGCCTGTGGCGGGGCATGAGCAGCACGCATGCGTGTCGGGCAGGCGCGCGGCCGGCAGGGCCGCCGCGCGCCTGGAAGCGCGCCCGCCCCAACGTGAAGCTGTAGGCGCCCACGACGCCGGCGGCCCAGGCAAACGCGCGCCGCGCGCCGGCCGCCGGCAGCGCGCCCGGGTGCGCGCGCAGGAAGGGCTGTGCCAGGTCTCGCCACAGGGCCTCCACCTGCGCAGAGGGTGTCAGGCATAGGGTGTCAGGCGCCCTGCTCCGGGCGGCCTTTCCAAGCATGCATGCAAGGCGCAGGAACCGGACATGCGGTATCACTGCAAGGACTTGCGCCGTCACAAAATCAGGCATCACTGGCTGGCCCCCGAGCGTTAAGTCACTGGATGACATGGGCATCTATGTGGTGCAGCACAGCTGCATGGTGGATGCAGCGTGTATGCAGCGCGGTCGGGCAGACACGAACAGACATTACACCACCCGCCGCTGGCGGGACCCCGTGACGCCTCTGAGGGACGTGCGTCCCTGTGCACTGCTCACACCTTCGATGCAGCTGGCCTGCCTCGCCCCTTGCCGGGTCTGCGGCGTGTGAACAATAGGCACCGTCTGCTCTGCAGCGGGCGCCGGCCGCCCGCGGCGCACCTCTGCCGGCGGCTCGACGGCCGCGCCCGGGAGCGCCCGCGCGCCGGCCAGCTTGTCCAGGGCGGCCGTGCCGGCCAGCAGCGGCAGCTCCGCGCGCGGCCAGAACAGGGGCAGGCGCGGCAGCGCGTTCGGCAGGAAGCCCAGGTACGGCCCCCACCTGCCGAGCGCACAGCCCCGACTGAGCTCGTGCGTCCGCCCGGCTGCACTCACCTTGAGTGACTGAGCTCGCGCGTCCGCCCGGCTGCACTCACCTTGAGTGACAAGGTGTGCAGAGCTGGGCGCGCCTTGACCGCGGGTTGTGTCGCTCGGCCGCCAAGGCGAGCATGAGGCCCGCGGCCTCACGGCGCGGTCCAGCGCCATGGCACAGCCCGGCCTCCTCCAGCTCCTGCGCTGCACAAGCTCCTGTGGTGCCTCAGGACCTTCCTTGCGAACAGACTCAGCCGGCCGTTCAGCAGAAGAAGTACGGCTCGGAACCGTTTGTGTAACGTGCGAGGTGCGGGCGCACATCTGCAATGCAGCAGTTGTCGGGCAGCAGCGGGACGTTGTCAGGCACGGCGACCACCACGTCCCCGCAGCTGATTGGCTGCAGCGCCACTGCACCGCGGCCTGTGCCGGGGAAAGTGCCAATGCCGCACTTTTTGTGCGCGACCCCGCACTGCTGCAGCCAGTGCAGGAAGGCTGCCAAGCACGCGCATGGGGGCGCCGCAGCCTCCATCGATGACTTCCGATGCACATCTGGGTTCAACAACTAAAAGCAGGTCTAGCCACGGTCCTGTAGGTGGGGCCTCGGGTGTCTTTCGAGCTTGCCTCGACCTGGTGGGCACATGTGCTTTACACTACGAGAGCGGCAGCTCAGGCACAGCAGTCACTGCAAACTAGAGGCAAGGGTGAGCTCTGTACGTCGGCCTGGGCCCCGCTGCGGGCGGGCCTGGGATGCGCGCTGAAGAGTGAGGCGGGAAAGGCGCCAGCCAGCGTGTGTCTGCGATGCCGGCAGAAACGCACGACCTGCCATACGTGCGCGCTCGCACGGCTGCTTTCCCCGCTTCTGCGGTGTGGCTAGGAGTCTGATTGGGCGCGCACCGCTCAGGTGGTACCCCGGTTTGTGCTGTACGTCGCGCTGTTCCTAGCAGCGGCCGCAGACTCCATCGTGCACAGAAATGTGAAGCGGCGGGGATACCAGCTCCAGCGACTGGTCACCGCGACAGTCGGTGCGCCTTGGGATCGACATTGAAACGAGTTGCAGCACGCCGGCAGCCTGGGCGGGCTTGTTGCGCGCATCACGGAGAGCGACTTTGCAGCTGCTGTCTGAGCAGACGGCGGCGCCTGCCACTCGCATTCAGCAGCGTGCGCGTGCTGATGGATCGCCGCTCGCATGCAGCCACGTTTGTCGTCGCGGATGCATACCTGGTCGCGTACATTGTCGAGCGCGGCGTCAACAGGGCGGTCGCCACGCGCATCTCGTATGGCTACTTTTTCTTCAGCGACTTGTCCGACAGCGTGTTCATCGTGCGCGCCTCTCCTGGACCATGCCTTGCCACGCAACCCAGCTGCCAACGCACGACCCTTGAGGCCGTGTGCAGTTTACTACACGCCTGGCTAGCGCGCTGCGAGCGCGACGCCTAACCGACGGTGACTGGCAACGCAGGGCCTCCTGCTCCTCATCTCAGCGGGTTACTGGTGCGCAGGCTCCCCCGCTTCCCGCTCCTTCACACCCACCGCCAGCCTCTGTTTGCTTGCCTCCAGCGAGCCTCGTTCCCCCACAAAGTGCGGGGCCAGCCGAACACCCGCGCTGGCTGCGCCATGCTGCATCACGTGCGGCTTTTGCTTGTCCCCAGCGAGCCTGGCTCTCCCACCAAACGGGGCGGGCCGACCCCGCGCCGGCCGCGCCGCGCAGCATCACGCGCGACAACCTGGGCCCCTACAGGACCAAGGTCCTGGTCATCCCCGCGGTCTACTTCCTCGCGTCGCTGGTGCGCTCCTTGCGTCGGCCGGGTCTGGCAGCCCTGGGTTCGCAGCGCTGCACTGGACAAAGTCATGGATCGGAAGGAATTGCCAACCAACAGCACTGCAAGCTTGCTGGCAGAGGCTGCACCGCCGCCGTCAGCAGCATCGGCGGCAGCACTCTCGACAGCGGCACCGCGCCGCAAGCTGACAATGATGTGGCATCCTCACAGTCGGGCTCTGAGCAGCAAGCTGCGCCGCCGGCCGCTGACAGCCTGGAGAATGCACGGCGCCCAGGTCGCGCACTTCATCATCCTGGCCGTGAACGGCAGCCGCACGCTGGACGACCCCACCGACATCATCGACGAGGACCGCCTCACCGCCTGGGGCGTGCTCATCTTCAACGTCTGCCAGGCGCGCCCCTGGTCGGCCGGCGCTCGCCGCCTGCTCGCTGCGTCATGCGCGTCTGAGCCAGCACGCAGGCTGGCAGCATGCCCACACGCAGTGTCCGTTATGATCCGGGCCTGCATACACCTGCATGCAAGGTGTCTGTCCGCATGCTCAGATGAGACCTGCATGTGCACATGGATCGTGCTTCTGTATGCGGCGCCGCCGCGGACGGCCGTCGCGCCCCACGCACGGCGGCGCGGGCCGCGCAGATCACCATCCTAATTGCGCTCCTGCTAGCTATCATCTACATCATCGACACGGTCGCCAAGGAGCGCGACCTGCTGGAGGCCCCGCAGGCGCGCGCCCGCGTGGCGCCCCGCAAGTCCTAACCCACCCAGACAGGCAGCGACACCGCTGCGCGTCACGACGCACTGTGGCGCCCGCTTGTGCTGGATGGTTGGCTGGCGCGGCGCACGGCGTCAGGCGAACGCTGCGAGGCGGGGGGGGTGCTTTGCTGTGATGTGCGAGCCTGCTTGGGCCAGATCACTTTACATGCGGCGTCGCCTGCATCAAACCCTACACGTGCGCCATCGCGGGGCAGGAGGGCATCGTGGGAGCGGCGCCCTCGGACGCAGCCGAGCCCGACGCCGGCGTGGGCCAGCACGCCGGGCGGGGGGGCCCCAGTGCTGCCAGGAGCAACGGCGCGGGCGGCCGCGGCGGCGGCGGGGCCGGCCGCGGCGGCCGCGGCGGCCGCGGCGGCGGCGACGAGGAGGGCCACACGGTCGACCTGCCCCAGGTCTTGCGCCGCACCGCCTGCTGCGCGCTGCACACGCGGGAGTGCGAGCAGAAGCAATCTTGTGCAAAGCAGACTCCATGACAGTGCTGAGTGCCACGTGTCTGCGCTGGGCCGCATCAATGGCGACAGGCAAGTCAAACCTGTGACCCCAGTGTCGCCGCCGACCCGCGAGTTCTGGCAGCCGCAACGCTGTCGCGAGCATGTGATCATGCGCGGGTATAGGCCGGTTGGCCAGGCAGGCCCCGCTCCCAATGTAGCGCGCCGGGCATGACGCGCCGGCGCGCGCGCAGGAGGTGCTGCTCGACAATGTGGTGCTCTCCGACGTGTACGCGGAGGTGTCAGGTGCGTACCCTGTACCATAATGTGTGGAGGGTACGGCCAAGCGCCCCGCGCGCATGCAGCCTGCAGGTTGCGCAGAGGCCGCTGACGCCCCGCACATGAGCCGCGCCTGCTCCGCAGCTGCATGTCGGTGATCTGGTTGGCAGCAGAGCACCAACGAGCGAGCGCCGCCGCCGATCCTTAAACCTGCCTGTCTCATGACGCAGGCAACGACACGGACGGGCCCAAGACGGTGGAGGAGCGGCTGCTGCACGCGAGCAAGCTGCGTCTGCTGCGCTTCTACATCTGGGCGGTCTCCGGCTTTGCGCTCGCCAACGCGGCCGCGATCCTGGTGCCGCTCTTCGTGCTGGGCGAGCCCGGACAAGAGGACCTGGCCATGCTGGTGGTCTCGCTGCTGCTGGACGTGGTCAAGTGGGCGTTCCTGGCCGCGCTCTGCTACATCTTCCGGTGCGTCGTGTCAGGGTATGGTTAGGGTAAGGGTTCCTTCCGGCACTCTGCCACACCTCCGGTGGGCGCGGGGCTCGCCCGGCGCCTCCCTGCGGCGGGCGATGCCTGCGCGGCGGTGGGTTGGGCCCCGCTGTGGGTGCTGGGCGAGCTCTCGCAGGATCGCCCGGCGGCGCCAACGCCGGCGCCGGCCGCTGGGCGTCCGGAGTGTCGGGCCCTGTCTCCACGGCCTGCAGGGGCAGCAGTGAGGAGACCTGTGTTGCGCAAGGGCTCTGAGGCTGCCCGGCGCCGCCGTTGGTGGGCCGTGAGGACACGCACACCGAATGCTCTGCTGAGCTGCCCCCGCACGCTTCCTGGGAGCTGCTCGAGAGGAGCATGCTTTTGCTGGGTGTGGGCGCCATGCAACCACGTGCAACCCTTGCGGGCTGTGATGGCATTGTCAGCCACCAGCCCACCGGCGGACCCAGCAAAAGCAGGGTCCGCCGCGCCCTGGTACAAGGTTTTGCCCACACCAGGTCCATGTCGAAGGTTGCCTCCATGGGCTGGCGGTGGTGGTGTAGCAGGTGGAGCGCAAGGTGTGTGAAGGCAAGCATCACGCATGCTATAGCCACTGTCTCTGTGCCGTCGCCACAGCAGAGCATTGCGGGCCAGGCTGCGCCCGGACAACCCGTACCTGCTGCTGGACGAGGACGGCGCGGCCGGGCTCTCCGACAACGCCGATCTCACCACCGAGGCGCGCGCCGCCGCATGCCCCAGCCCTGTGTGCGACGCCTGTGGCATAATGCACGGCAGCTGCGCACCGCCGCGTGGCCGCGGACGCGCCTGAGCGTCCAGGGCTTCCCCCTCCTCCTGCTCGCAGGCGGTAGTTGGACCGCTGCTGATGGGCGGGCCGGCGCGCAGCTGGGCGTGCTGGCGCCCGAGGACGCGGCGGAGGCAGAGGAGTACGCCGGCCGCCGGCGCGGCGGCGGCGGCGGCGGCGGCGGCGGCGCGGGCGGCGGCGGTGGCGGCGGCGGCGGCACGGCGGCGACCGCGGCGCTGCCGCGGCGGCGGGAACCCGCGGGCGCGCCCCGCGCGGGCGCCCCGGGGGGCCCGCCCGCCGCGCACGCCGCGCCGCACATCGACAGCAAGTTCTCGCTGGGCGATGAGGAGGAGGGCGGCGAGGCGGCCACACTGACCCTGGCGCCTCCGCCGCCGCCGCCGCAGCCGGCGGCGCCGCCGGCTGGCGCGGCAGGCGCGGCAGGCGTCAAGCAGAGCTAGGGCGCACGATGCGGCAGGCGTTTTCACGCACGGCACCGGTCTGCTGGATGCTGCCGCTGCTCACAGCCGCACACCTCACGCCCTCTTGCGGCGACCCGAGTGTTGCAGCAGCGAGGCGCCAGGCCTTGCTGCCGCCGCGCCCCGGGCCGTCGGTGGGCGTCACGGGCGCACCGCGAGTCAGACAGGAGAGGCAATGTGATGCTGAAGCTGCGGCGCTTGTTGCTGTTGCGTCGGGTCCGAGGAGCTGTCAAAGGTCTTGTGGCCGGCTGTGGAACAGGTCAGAGGCAGCGAGTGTGGAGCTGTGTGCTGGACTGATGTGCTTGGTGTGTGCGTGTGAGCTTCCTTGCTGGTGCTCGACATGGGGCTGCTTGGTGGGCTTTGCTGTCCGGTGAACCTGCCTGCTTTTCATTCTAAATCATTGGAAAGCACACCTTAATGAGTGTCTTGCTCGCAATTGCAAAGCTCTTCCTCGCGTCTGGTCGGGACAGCCTGCTGCGGCCATGGAGGGAGGCGCCTGGCACTGCTCGAGGGCTGAACGGCCCGAGCTGTGCAGAACTTAAGGTATAGAAGCACTGCGCGCTGTAGGACTCGGTGCTTGAACACAGGGGCGAGCCGGAACAGCAGGTGGCTGGCTGGTTCAGCTGCGGCTGCATCAGCATGAGAATGAACTACAGTCTGTTTATCAGCCACAATTGCAGCACCTACTGGTACCTTGGACGTCACAAAGCTATGGGGCTGTGTCAGCCCCACAAATGTGGGGCTTGGTCTAGGGCAAGCACACGTGCGTTTAGGTTAAGCCGGCGACCAGTTCGCTCTACGCAACGCTCTGCCTGCCCTCCCGTGCCGGAGCTCTGTCCCGCAGGCTGGGGTCGGGAGCGATGGACCTGGCGGACGGGCCAGAGTTGGCCGGCGACTATGAAGTTGTTCGTAAGGCGCTGGCGAAGGCCGTGCTCCGCTTCCAGAACGAGTTCCTGCGGTCAGACTTCAAGCGGGGCTCGCTGTGCCAGGTGGGCGGGCTCTGGGACCGAGAAGTAGATGCGTGAATGGCGGGCCAGCGGTCCCGCGCCTGCCGCGGCTTCCCAGCCTGCTGCAGCCGGGGACGCTGCGTGCGTCTGACGAGCTGCGAGGTGGCGTGCAATGTGTACCAGGAAAGTGTTCCGGGCGCCGTGTGGCTGAGCAAGCTGTTTCCCGGCACAGGTGTGGCTGCCACACTCGGGCAGTGACGGCCTGGTGCTGACCACCAAGGCGCGGGCCCGGTCTTGCTGTTGGGGCGCTGCATGCCTTATGCGTGCGCGGCCGGAGGGTTTGCCCGCGCGCCTGCGGCGCGCCCGCCCGCCGGCCGGGCAGGCCGGCGGCGCGTCGCCGGCGCGCGCCGCCCGCGCCCGCGCCCCGCGGGGCGCACGAGCGGCGCCGCGCGCAGTTGCGCAACGCGCTCACCCCGGCAGCGCCGGTGCGGCAGGGCCTGCCCTTCTGCGTGGCGGGCGTGGGAGACCTGCTCGCGCTGTTCCGCTGCATCTCTTGCCGTTACTGCTTCGGCACCAACATCGAGAAGCCGGACCTGCTTGGCGCGCCCGGTCGCGTGTTCACGACAATGGAGGTGTGGCCCCGGGGTGGTGCTGGCGCCGCGCCTGTACGCCTGTGCTCATAGCAGGCGCGGGTTGGCGGACGCGCGAGGCGGGGAGCGGAGCTGCTCCCATAGGGGCGTGCCCAGGACGCGCCCGCAACTCTGGCGTCGGCCGGCGCTCGCTGCCTGCAGTGCCGGGCTGCGTGCAAATCAATGCAGCGAGGGGCAGCTGTTGTGCCCTGCCTGCCCTCTTGGGTTGCAGCGGCCCAGGCGCCTGCCACGACCGCCCTCCCAGCGGCGTCGCGGACCGGAGGCCGTGCCTGCGCCTCGCGGGGCTCACACGGAACCACCCAGTCTGGAGGCTGGCCCACTGAGGGCGCATACTGGTTTGTATACGCCTGGCCATTGTCGGGCGCGTCTGGCTCCGGCTCTGCAGCGTCAGGAGACTAGGTGAGCGAGTACGAGCCTGGTCAAGGCCGCAATGCCGAGCGTGCCTGAGGGCGCGGGGCGGCGCGGCGCGCAGCCGGAAATGTCGCGCAACGTGCAGAAGTACGGCAAGGAGGTGTACCACCGCGCGAGCGAGGCGCAGCAGTGTCGCGTGCACTCCACGCTGGTGATCCCGCTGTTCGCGTCCGCCGCGCGCTTGGCCGCCGTCGGCGCGCTGGAGGTGGTGCAGACGTGCGACGACATGCCTTTCGCGAGCGTGGTGCAGGCGCTCGCTGCGGTGCTCGAGGCGCGCGCCCTGCGCGGCCCTGGCTCGCATCCATGCCGCCGTTGGGCGCAACGGCCGGGCGCGCGCTCTGGGAGCGTGCGCTGGGAGCGTGCGCTGGGAGCGTGCGCTGCCTGGAGAGGCGGAATAGCGCGCGCTGGACAGGCGGGCGCACGCGGCGGGCGCACCGGGGGGCGCGGCAGGCCTGCGCCGAACTATGCCCTTTGCGAGCGTGGTGCAGCCGCGCGGTGAGCCGGAGGGGCCGCGGGCCGCGGTGCGGGCGGCGGCGGCGCGCGCTGCGAGCCGGACGCCTGCCCGGCACTCCCGAGTCAACAGGGAACGAGCGGCGTCAAGCGACACACAGGGAGTGAGCGGCGTCTGCGACACACGAGCAGTTGTTTTGGGGGGGGGGGGGGGGGGGGGGGGGGGGCCCCGCGGTCCAGGCGCTCCAGTGACCCGAGCGCTTTTCGCCACCCCGCAGAGTGGGAGCGCCTGGCGGAAGCGTGAGGCGCAGCTGTGCGCGGCGCAGGGCTGCCAGTTGTACACCTGCCGCCTGGACAGCGCGCAGACCAAGGAGATGAGCGCGCAATCGGTCACCGTGCGCGCAATGGCGGCCGACGGCGCGCGCGCCGGCTCGCAGGCGCGCCCACCCCCATGCGGGACCGGCGTCATTGCGCGCAAGAGGACGGCAGGCGCAGAGTGCGCGCGTGTGTTGGGTTGACGTGGCTGCGGCGGCCGGCGCACCGGCTTGCAGGCACATGCGCTCGCCTCTTTCAGGGAGCAGCGCAGGTTGCGCACAAGTGGGAGGCTCACGTCCCGTCGACTGGCCCGTGATCAGGGCAGCGGTCAGGCCCTTGTGGTCATCTGGTGGCCAGCGCGGCGCACCGTGCACTCGGTCTGCACCGGCGCAATGCTGAACGCTGACTGACGCACGCCTGCAGGCGGGGGAGGACTCAGGCACCAGTAACGGCAGCGAGCGCCGCGCGGCGCCGCCGGCCGCCGCGCCGCTGCCCGACGCCGACGACGTCTGCAGCGGCAGCTGCCACGGCAGCGCCGGCGCGCTCGCGGCCGCCGCCGCCGCGCTGCTCGAGCCCACGCCCACCGCGCCGACGCCGCCGCGGCGCCGCGGCGACGAGTCGGGCCAGGCCAGCGCGGCGCCGCCGTCGCCCGTGGCGGCCGCCGCGCCCGAGGGCCGCACAGGGTCGGAGGGAAATGCGGGCATGGGCACGGGCGCGGCGCCCGCTGCCGGCCCGCGCAGCGGTGCGGTGGACGTGCGCGTGCGCATCAAGCGCCCGCTGAAGCGCGGCGCCGCGGCCTGCGACGGCGGCGGCGTGGGCGGCGCCGCGAGCGGCGGGAGCGGCGCGGACGCGACCGCGGAGGCGCCCGGCGAGCAGGAGCCGATCGCGCTGCGCCGCCGCGACAGGTGCCGCCCCCGCGCCTCCTAAGGAGCGGCCCAAGAAGCTCGGCACTGCGCTGTGCGCTGCGCGCGGACGGTGGCTGGGCCGGGAGGGCCGGGCGGTTGCAGCACAGCTACGTAGATGCCCGGTCACTCGCGCTGGCCAGGGAGGCATACGGTGTTCCCTGACGGGTTTTTAGCCCTGCTTGTAGGAGCGCGGTGCTGCGGCGCGCGCGCGCGGCGAGCATGGCGGCCGACGTTGCGGCGACGTTGGAGCAGCAGACGCTGCGGCCCGCCTCAGCGTCGGCGGAATCGGACGCCGGCTCCGACGAGGAGGACGCCGCCGCCGACGAGGACGAGGATGAGGATGAGGAGGACGATGACAAGGGTGCGCACGTATACCCTACCCTACAAAAATTGGTCGCGCCAGGGGCTAGGTTCTTTAATGCGCTGCTCGACATGTATGTCAGGCGAGAGGCTGGGTTCATCTAAAGAGCTGCTCGGCACGTCGGTCGCGCCAGAGGCTAGGCTGTCTAACAAGTTGCTCTGTGCCGGCAGTCGAGGGTGAAGGCAAGGAGCACTACCACAATGCTGCGCATGCGCAGTGGTGTGGTCAGGGCGTTGGGTGGTGTGCTCCGTCACTGGGACATATCCAGGGCATGTGAGCCTCGCACAACTTGACATTTATACATGAACAGCATCGCTTTGCTGCCGACACAAGCAGCTGTGCTTCGCACTCTTGCCACCATTAACTGTCAGCGATGTACAAAGAGTGGGGCAGCGTTCACGAGCTGAGCTGCGCCGGGCCACGCGCAGGGCGGCGGCGCGGGCGCGGGACGGGCAACCCTGGCAAGCCGGGCAAGCGGCTGCGGCTGGAGGACCTGCAGAGCCAGTTCGGCGTGGGGCTCAAGGAGGCCGCCAACCGGCTGGGCATCTGCCCCACCACGCTCAAGGCGCGCGCCGGGTCGCGCGGGCCCGGCCCTGGGCGCCTGTCCGGTGGGTCTGCGCAACATCAAGGCGTTGGTGCCTGCGTGCGGGATATGAACTGCTTGCCGATGCGGACGTCGCTCGCCAGTGAGTCAGGGCGGCGGACCCGGCTGCAAGTGTCGAGAGGCCTTGAGTGTGAGCCAAGGTCTGTGCTGCGGTTTAGGACTGTTGTGTTGGCTGCAATCCTGCATATGGCAGAGAAGCAAGTCGTGAAGCTCAAGCCTTGCTTTCGTGTCTGTCCCCGACCGGCACGACGCTTGCGACTGTCATGCGCGAAAGCACCACCCTGCGCGGCTATGGGCGAGCCTGAGCCACGCGCGTGTGTGCGCAGCGCGCCTGCCGGCGGCACGGCATCCAGCGCTGGCCGCGGCGGCAGCTGGTCAAGCTGAGCCGCGCGATCGACCAGATCAACGCGAGCGGCGCGCCCGCGCTCGCCGGCATCGCGGCCGAGCCGGCGGCCAACGGCTGCGCCGTGGGTGCGGGCCCCTAGGGCAGATTCAGGCAGGCGTCCGCGCCGCTCTGAGGTGCTTTGGCTTTGCGGGGCCTGCGCGTGCTGCCCGCCCACTTGGGGGCACTGTTGCTGCTTTCGCCGACGTCCTGGCCCCTGCAGCTGCTCAGTCTTCATGAGTTTCAGCACTGCTTGCGGCACTACAGCAGCAGCACACATGCGGGATCTGTGGTGCGAGCAGGCTCAACAAGCACATCGTGCGGGAGTTGTGGTGCAAATAGGCGCGACCAGATGGGCGGTCGCGCGCATACGGGCGCGCTTGCGCCGCAGCCATTGCAGCGCGCCACCTCGGACACCGTTGCGGACTTCCCGCATGTCATGCACTCGTTGGAGCCAAGCGTATGGGTAATTCTGTAATGTGAGCGACACTAGACACACGCGCGCATACACACCGGGTGCTGGTGCCGACCAGGCGAGCGGCGGCGCGCAGGCGCAGCGACCCCGCAGGCGCCGCCGGGGCCGGACACGCGCTGGACGACGCTCGCGCAGCTCATCCCGGGCATCGCGCAGACCAGCGCTGCCATGGCGCGCGCCGGCTCCGGCAGCCTGGCGCTGCCGGGCGCCGAGCCCGCGCCGATGGAGGCGCGTGCCTCCGGGGGGTGCAGAGCCAGGGTTGGCGCTTGAGCAGCATGAGTGCGCTGTCCGGGGCGCGTCGCAGGTCCGGCTGCCTGCAGCTGCAGGTGTACGCCTGCATACTGGAGGAATGCGCGTCTCGTTTTAGGGGCAGGAGATTTTGTGCTGTGCCTTCACTCCTGCCGCCTGCAGCTCGCCCTGCACCTACATCCTGCCGCCAGCTGGCACGCTACACAAACATCCGTAGACAGCCCCTTTCGCGTCTTTTTGTCAAACAGCGATGTGCCAGACATCGCTCTGACCACGCTGCTGTGTGCAGGCATCTGCATCGGGGGCGCTGCCGATGCCGCGGGCGCGGCCGGGCGCCGGCGCCACGTCCGGCGCGCGCGGCAGCCCCGGCTCCACCGCCACGCTCAGCAGCGCAGAGGCGCCGTCGTACCGGCGGGGTCCGTACGCGGATGCGCGGAGCAGCCCGCTGGCGCCACCGCCGGTGCGCACAGGCTGAGCCTTTTGCGGCCCGCTCTGCGCAGCCCGCACTGTGGGCCGTGCGCGAGAGAGGCATATCCCATACGGGCAGACATTAACCGCAGACGCCAGGGGGTGAACTGGCGGTGCATGTTTGTGTGAGCACATCAGAGCTGCTTGGACGTTGTAGAGAGCGCATGTCGTGCACTCTCTGGTGAATAGCTGTCCTTCAGGGCACTGTGCATGAGCATCGCCCGACAGCGCCCCGCTCGTGCTCGAGGCGCTGCGCAGCGGCGCCTGCGAGGGTCTCTGCCGGACGCTGTCCAGCGCGGGCGCGCCGCTGACCTGGGCGCGCGCGCGCGCAGTCGGAGGCGTCCTTTGGCGACGGCCTGAGGAGGCCGGCGCCGGAGTACCTCGCGGCCGAGGCGCCCGTGGAGGCGCCGCACGACGTGGGCGCTGCGCACGCGCCGGGCGCGAACGGCGGCCACGCGTCGGAGGGCCTGCCGGCGCTGCCCTACGCGGCGCGCCACCGCAGCCAGTCCTCGCCCGCGTTTGGCGACCTGCTGGCGCCCGGCGGCGCGGGGTTCGGGAACCCTGCAGGGCTGGCCCACCCGGGCGGCCTGGCCTACCCCAGAGCCTACCTGGCCGGCGGGCTGGAGCAGCGCGGCTCGAGCGGTCACGCGATGGCGCCCGAGCCGGGCGGCGCCGCGTACGGCGGCCTGCTGCAGCCGCCAGCGCTGCCGTCGGACTGGCACGCCGGCCACATGGTGCGTATGCACCAGGACACCATGTGCACTCTTCAAAGCTTGCACTGGATTGCAATGCCGATACAGCTTTAATTTTACTATGTCTGTATGCCGTGTGCCTGAGTCGCCACTGGTGCGCCTGCTGCTGGCCCGCAGGCCACCCATGGCGTGATTGTGTGCGCGTGGTCTCTCACAGGTTTGAGCGTGCGCGGCTCGGCGAGCTGTTCAGCGGGGCTTGAAGCGGCTGGGTTGGCACCTGCCAGCAACTAAAGCAACTCAAATGCGCGGTCTGTGATACGCGCAGGGCAAGGGCGGCTATGACGGCGCTGCGACGCCGGGCGGGGGCGCGGGCGCGATGAGCTACAGCCTGCCCGCGCATGGCCATGTGCACCCTGCGATGGGTGCGCCGCTCCCCAACACCCTGCCCATGGAGTGCGCTGCGACCTGACCTGCCTTTGTGCCCTGCGGCGGATGCGCTGCCCCGCACCCGCGCGGGCGCGCCGCTCCCGCGTCCGCCCAGCGGGGCTGCGATGCGGGCCGGTGCGCCTTGTAATGGCGCCGCCATGCCCTGACGCCGTGCGGACCCGCAGCGGCGGCCTCGCAACCCCCAGCCTGGCTGCGCACGTCTGCTTGTCTAGTGTACACTAGGGTCTTGCGGAGACAGCAACCTTACCCTAAACCTAGTGGCCTGTGACAACGCGGCTTGAAACAACTCCGCTCGGAGTGCTGGATCATGCTGAAGTGCTGCGCCCTGCCGTGTTCACCCGCCGCTGCGCACGCGTTGGACGCCGCCTCACCACCGGGCCGCAGCCCCGCGGCGCCGCGCGCAGCCAGGCGCAGCCTCTCAGCCGCCCCCTCTTCTCAGCAGACGCCCGACGGCGTCGACGAGCGCGTGCGAGAGCGCAACACTCGCGCGCGCAGGGCTCGGCGGTAGCGCGCCGCCGCACCGCGCCGGCCTGCTGGCGTCCGCGGTGGAGCCCATGGACTTCTTCCCCGGCAGCGTGGACGGGCTGGACGACGACGTCGGGCTCGTCGACGCGGACGTCTTCGACATGCTGCTGTGCGCGGAGCAGGCGGGGCATGTCGTGCCGCGCTGAGCGCGCCGGGCCGTGATGTGACAGAGCGCTGCCGCGCGCGGGGCATGCAGTGCACTCGGGCCCGCAGCGGCGAGCGCTGCCAGCCGTGTCGCCTTCCCGGGCGCGACGGGGCTGGAAAGGCGGGGCGCACTCGACTGCAGATGGTTGCAGGGGTGTGCATAGACGCCTGCGCTGCGCGGAGCCTGAGACGCGACGGGGCGGAGAGGGGGCTGGATGGGGAGCCATGCTGCCTGCCACCCCTCTGAAAACCACATGAGACGTAATAATAAGCACGACGAGTCAGGCTTATTGGGGTCGCCCACGTGTGCCGTCGTTTAGCTTTGCGAAGCTCGCCCTTGCGACTCATTTTGCGCTGCAGGCGCCCCCCAGGCGCGCGTGGCGAGCGCCAAGCATGCCTGGGGCGGCCGGCCAGCATCATCGGCTGTAGTAAGCATAGCATGGGGCAGTCGCGCGAAGCACAGGCGTGCGCTGGACTGAAACACGTCCAGGATGGCGGGCGGCTGGAGTGTCCTGTTGGTGTGACCGGGAGCCGCATGGGCGCCTGAGTAAGGCTGGAGTGTTTGCTTTCATGGGTGAATGTATTTGCGAGAATTCAGCGCATGTGCACTCCGAGGCTGGGCGGAGCCAGTGGGAAGGAGCCGGCGAGGAAGCACGTGCGAATCCTTTGTCCAGGTCGCGCATTTGCTGTGCGCTGCTCTAGTGCAACCTGCCTTAGGGATGTCCTCTGGGGGAGTACACTCGTTCACGAGTTTCGGCAGCTTGGGTTCATGCAAATGCGGAAGTACCGTGCACCCATGGGCTGCAGCGGGGAAGGGGGTGGGCGCCTACAAAACAGATCCGAGCTGCAACCTGTGCAGTGCTCGCTGCAGGGGCGGGGCGGGGGGTGGGGCAGCCAGCAGGGGTTGGGCCACGACGTGCGCCCGCTTGCGTGGCCAGGGCCGCCAGGCTGCAGGGCATCTGTCAGTTGCCGGTCCAGGCGAGGCGATGTGAGCATGCAATTCATGCCAGGCCTGATCCCAACTGTGGGCGTGGTCCTGCGGCTTCAGCACGCTTGCGATGCACGTGCCGCCCTTGGTGCAGACCTCGCGCTGGGCGCTGCTTACGTGCATGCAGCCCTGAGAACCCTAGGGCCGGCATGCTGCGCGGAGCATCGCCCGAGTGGATGATTGGTGCCAGTATTGTCACGCAGCGAGAGGGCGGCGGGGAGTCTGCTGTAGGGTGCCAGTCTGCCGCCGGCGCCTCGCTCGCAGGGCGCCCGAGCCTGCGTGCTCTGCTGCGGAGCGTGTGTGACCACTCCCCTGCCGCGGCCGGGGGCACGGGCTATGAATTTGGTGTAGGGCGTCCCACGTCCGGGACCCCATATGTCCCAGTGTCATCATGGGGGACTTTGCAGAACCTGTGCAGGGATGGGAAACAGGTTCTTGATGAGCAATGTCACATGGGGTTCTTGTCCATGCATCGGGCCTGTGGTCAGAGCGTCCTTGATTTGCGGGTGCTGTTGTGTCCTGGGGTGCCTGTGCCAGCGCTGCGCGGCGCTCCCAGGCGCTTGCAGGTGGCGAGCCGCCCTGTGGTAGATGCTGCAGCGGGTCCCCGTGCCGCTGCTGTCCCAGCTGGGTTTAGGATTTGGCGGCGACGCGAGCACTGTGTCGTGCGCGGGCCGCGCTGTCTGTTGCTGTAGATTGCAGCGCCGGCTGTTATTGTGCGAGTGCCTACCGCGTGGGCGCCGGCTTCCCTGGTGCTCCACTTTCGGCCAATGCTTTGCTGCATCCAAGTGTCCTGTGACCCAGCTTGTGTGCACAACATCTGTGTCAGCGCTTTGTCGGGGTGTCAGCGTGTAAAGTATGATGGTGGAAGCATGCGGGTGCGGGAAGAGCTGTGTAACCCATGCACGTATCGCATGCCAGCACTGTGCGGCCTGTTGAGACAGGCAGTGCTTACTCAAGGTCAACCGTGTGAGCTGCAGACACCGCGTCCCCTGTATTTGCTGGCGCAATACGTGCCTGTGTTTAGCATGAGTGGAGGGCTGCGGGGCCAAATGCCTCAGTCTGAGAAGAAATGGCCTTAGGATTATAAAAAGGTCAAGACTAGAAATGCACAGGGCATTCATTTGAAGCGCTCGTGCTCGATTACAACATCAAGACCACAGGCATCTTCTTGGCAGAAAACGTCCTGCGCGCCTCCTGCCACAACCAACTGCGCACGTGCTCCTGCACATGGCGTCTACCAGCGGGCTGAGCCTGGCGCGGCACCAGCCGCGCCTGCTCGGCGTCAGGCAGTTGCCCCGTGCAAGGCCCAGGCGCTCAGTGTCTGTCGCTGCGTCGTCTGCGCCCTGGCATATGGCAGCGGACCTGCTCCGCAGCGGTGCGATGCCTGATGGTTTGCTGTCCTGATGCCTGTCCCGACCCTGCACAGCAGTGCACGCGAATTGCCGTACGCACACAGAGACAAACACATGTGAGCGAGGGAGTGTGCCTTAAACTTTGTGTGCACTGTGCGGTTGCATAGTTTGCTTGGTTGCAAACGAGCGCCAATGCTGGTCAGCTAATGCAACGCCGCGCGGCAGGGCACGGGGCGGTGCTGGCGCAGGTACAGATACAGACTGCGCCGCAGACGGCAGCAGCAGCAAGCTCTGTGGTAACAGACTTTGTCAATCCGCCACCAGAGGTGGCAGCGGCTGGACCGCCTGTCTTGTTAATTGGTGGTGTTGTGCTAGTGGCTGTCGCAGTGTTGGTTAGCAGGAGGCGTGCGTAGAGGCGTGTGAGTGAGGATGCTAGCTGTTCAGCCACCATATGCAACTCTAATCCTTGGCTGTGACACAAAGGACAGAACTCTGGCTTCGTGCGTGCTGCTGTGGCAAATTGCACCCAGCTGTACGCATTGCACAAGCGTATGGAGAGGCAGCCAGAGGGCGCGAGCAGCACATGGCCTGTCCACTCCTGCACACTCTATCTTGCAACCTGTTATCCTGCTGTCCCTTATCAGTTCTTTACATGGACATCTCTGCTGTAGTTCAGTCACGAGCAGCTGCTCTCACAGAGTGGTGCATGCCGCAATGTCATTTGTAGTGTCAAGCATTCCTGAGGCTCAAAGACGCACAGTGAACATGCAGCACACTATGCAGACAACACCCGTGCCGGCCCTACCAGCCCTTCCACCAGCAGCTTGGCCTTGTACACCTGCGCGCGATGGACCCTGTCAGACCCTACCCTATACGCCGACCCGGGCGGCTGCGCCGGGCAGGCGCGGCCATGCGGGGCAGCACCGCTGCCTACATGGTGCGTTCACACAACCTTTGCTCACCGCGCGCGCTCCGGCTCAGGCGCAGGCCCCGCTCGTGCCACCGCGTCCGCCAGTGCGGCTGCAGCCGTTTGCACATCTGCTGCACTGTGCGCGGCCGTCACTGCCACCCTGCCGCAGCTGGCACGAGAACTTAGCACCGCCAGCAACCTCAGGCGTCCTCGCCTACCATATATAGCGTAATGCACTGCAGTACATGTCCACGCAATGCAAACCGGTGGACAGCCACGGCATGAAACACATGTACTATTTAGCTGGTTACTTTGCGCATCCATGATTCTACCTGATATCATCAAATTTGAGCATGCAAAAGCCTTCAGGTTCAAGCTTCCGCATATGATCTAAACTGGTAGTGCTCCTTAAGAGCACTGCCCTGACGTCCCTCGCAAGACCACAGGCTCAGAGCCGCTTAGTATTGTTAGCACTGCCTTGCGTAAAGTGACAGGCTCACTCACGCCAGCGCCGCACCGGATGCTGGGCTCGACGCGCGCGCGGTCCAGCGGCGAGAGGCGGTTGACGGCAAAGAGCACGCCGCCGTCCGCCAGCGCCGCGTCCACCAGCGCCTGCGATCAGCGCCGCCCGGCTCATGGGCAAGGCCTGCTCTTTGTCTATGCCGAAGTCAAGGCGAAGCTGATTGTGTGATCCAACTTCAAGGGCGCAGAAAAGCCTTCCCACCAGCTTGCATTTTGGGTGTAAACCTTATGTGATGGCGATCGTTTGACTTCAGCCAAGCTGCCAGCCCGCCCATCGCAGGCCGCCGGGCTGCCGGCCAGTTCGCAGATGTACTGCCCCAGGCCAGCGCTGGCCAGGTGATGCCAAATAGGGGTGATGTGGGCAGCGTGTGCCACCAGGCAGCCGCGCAGCAATCGCTCTCATGAACTACTCTCAAGCGGCATCACACCACAGGCGCTCGTCCTAGCAGTCACCCCCGCGACACCGCCTGCGCCGCCGCACCTGCAGCGCCGCCTCGGCCGCCTCCGCGTCGCCCTGCGGCGCTGCCAGCCGCACGTGCACCACGGGCGACACCTCGTCCGCCTCGCCGCCCCACACGCACAGGCCTGAGCGGGGCGCGCCCGGTCAGCGGCCGCGCGCACGCGCGGGCTCGCGGTAACGCACATGCCATGGCGGCACCGCAAGCCCCTGCTGCCCAACACGCACGCCGGCACACGCTCGAACGCAAAGGCGGCGCCATGCGCGCTGCCTGACTTCCCAAGGGCACCTGCAGCCGCCCACGGCTGACGCACGAGCGCGGCCAGGCGCGCCGTGGCACCGAGCACATGCCTTTGCCTCGCATGCAGCGTTACGCTAACATGCACGCACGGCGCCAGCACAGCAGCTCCACCAGCGGGCTACATGGAGCTGCGCAGCCGACGTGCCGTCACAGCGTTCACACGGGGGCGCAGGGTCAGCATGGCAGGTACAGCAGCGGACCCAGGACGCGCCCGGTATGTCGGCGAGCAGCCGGCGCGCCAGCCGCGCGTTGCGCGCCGTGGCGGCCAGGCGGGCCGCCGCGTCGGGGCCGCGCAGCGCGCGCAGCGCGCCCAGCGCGGCGGTCGCCAGCAGCGGCGGCAGCGACGCGCTGAAGCAGTAGCCCAGGCCGGACAGCCGCTGGTGGTCCACGATCTCGCGTTCGCCCGCGCAGAAGCCGCCCACCGACGCCAGCGCATTGCCTGCGCGCGCCCGCCGCGCGCCTGCACAGGCAGCATGCGGCGCGGCAGGCGCCGCGCGCATGCGCCGGCCGCCCGCTCACGCCGGGGCTGCGCGCTGGCGCCTGCGCGCGGCCTGCCGCAGGGCCGCGCGGCCTCCCGCCGCCCGGGCCTGGCCGGCGCTGGCAGCAGCGTGCGCTGAGAGCCTGCATGGCCAGAGTGGGGCTGGAAGGAGGCCGGATCAGCCCACTGGCAGCAAAATGTGCTGGGAGCCTGAATGCCCACATTGCAGCTGGAAGGAGACCCGTTCAGCCAAGCGCCATGCTGCGCTGCTGAGGCCAGCCTCACAGATGTGAGAACCCGTCCTCGCCAAGCTCACGTCCACGCCGCGCTCGCTTGGCGCGCATGGCCGTCCTTCCCACCGTGACGCCGTAACACTCGTCCTCGCCACCGGCGCGCGGTGGCGCATAGCGCCACCGTCACAGGCTTCCGCTGGCGACCCATCCAGTGGCGCGCGCGCGCACCCATGGACGCGGCCACAATCTCCACCGCGCCGGGCGCCAGGCCCCAGTGCTCGCACGCGCCGCGGCCGTGCGCGCCCAGCACGCCCAGCGCCAGCGACTCGTCCACCACCAGCCTGTACCTGTGGGTCGGGCGCGCTCCCAGCTGTCAGCCCTGACCCTAGCCCTACCCATTGGGCAGGCAGCCCACCGCGCTCTGCATGCTCCCAGTCTGAAACGAAATGTCTGGCACGGCATGCGTGGGTGCTGCTTGATGACAGCGCTGCAGCGAGCGCGCAGCCACCCCGTCAGCGACGCACCCGGGACCCGCCGGCAGCGCTTCGTAGCGCCTTGCAGCCCGGCTTTGCTGGCCTGCCTTTTGAAACCTTCACAGCTTGTAAGTATGCTCACGCTTGCTTGGGCCGGGACCGCATGCGGCCGCGGGGCAGCGGGGCGACCGGTGCGCGCCTGTACTTGCACTTCAGCGCGTGGATGGCTGCCAGCGGCGCCAGGTCGCCGTACTGCGCATAGATGCCCTCCACCACAATGAAGCGGCGATTGAGCGGCTTCCTGGACCGGCTGGAGAGGTTCAGGTGGTGGTCTGGCATTCGGTTGGCGGCATGGCATTGGTGGTGCCTGCAGGGACCTTTGAGAGTGGCACACAATGATGCCCAGCGCTCACAGTCATAAGCAGACCGTGGCACATTGCAGAGCTGTCCATGCGGGGCTGTCCAGCAAGGCGCTGGCGACCTGCAGCTGTGAGCACTGTACCTCGTTCTGCTGAGCAATGTCAGAATCCGCCATGCAGCACCGCCGCATCTGCATGCTGCTGCACACCACCCTCGCACAACAAAGCCTTGAAGCACCACCAGACCCGGCACACCGCATGCGATGGCCATAGCGGCCCCAATCCTGTGCCCATGGGGTCTAGCAGGGGCTGAGACCGGGCCGGCGCACCGCAGGCGCCGGTCCTCGGCGGCCACCTCCAGCAGCACGCGCTCCAGGTCGCCCGTGTCGTTGTGCTTGAAGTAGCGTACCTGCGCGCGGGGCAGCACTGCGCAGCCTGCTCTGCACAACGACAACAGTGCGCCGCTCAGACCAAGACTGCTGTGCCCACGCACGGGGGGAGGGTTCCCTAAAAAGACAGGCATGTGTGAGCGACTTCGAATTAAGTTTGCGTGCGCACATGGTGGCGTGCCCAGGTCCCTGCCAGAGCTGCGCCGGAGGCGTCACGCAGGAAGGCAAGCCATGCCGGAACAAAGGCGACGCAGGCCAGCACTGTGGTGACGCACATGACATGCAGTGGGCAGGGCTTGGAAGCGCCCCGCGCCTTGGCGCGCGACAAGTGGCAGCCGTTCTGGAGCGGGTAGCACACGCCCTGCGCACGACAGGCCGGGCGGGGTCAGCGCTCCGCATGCGGTCCGTGCAGCGCCGGGCCGGATTCGCTGCGGCAGAGCCCATTGCTGGCACGGCTGCGCGCCGCAGGCTTGCCGCTGCGCCGGGAGGCTGCGCGAGGGCCGAGGCGCGCGGCGCGCGCGCCTCGTCGCAGACGATGAGGTCCTTGGCGTTGGCGAACGCCGGCAGCACGCTCGGGATGGTCGCGAGGTCGTACGCGTAGATGATGCTCTCCTCGGTGCCCATGAACTCTGCTAGGCGCGCCTGCAGCGCACCCGCTCACATCCTCTCAATTCCTCTCAAACTCTAGTCCTTCTCAAACCAGCCAGATGTACGCGCCATGCATGCTGTCACGCCAGCAACCATTCCAGTGTGAACACGACATGCTCATGCATAACCTGAACACAGCAGGAGTCAATAGTGGCTATGTGTGCAGAGACAGGTGCGTCTGAGGACCTGTGGCACAGGCTTGCAGCGCAGAGCCACGCATGTGGGTTGAGCCTGCATCTTCTGATATTGCACCGCAAATCATACACCCATTGACGAGCCGGCAGTGCATGCAGTACCAGCTCAACATGTGCGTCTACTGACTCTAAACCTGCTACCCCAGGCATCACATGCCTGCATGAGGAGTGAGAACAGACCCACGGTCCCTATCTCTTGTCCAAGCGATGATGTGTTGCAGCCTGAAATCGACACACACCTCCAACTCCAAATGGACGTCGATGGTACCGTAGAAGCCGCGCGGCCCGCACGACCCCACGCCGTACTTGCCCACCGTCGCCGCGCACTCCTCCTGCAACACACGCGCACTGTCGAGCACCGCACTGTGCTCATCAATCCAGCGCCGCAGCGTGCTTCATCGGCCGACGTGCGCTGGCTCGAGCGTTCACAGCCTCCGCAGGCCGTCAGAGCCATGCCGTACCAACAGGGCACGGGGGCAGGACGGGCGCACGTTCACGACGGGGTCGCCGGCCACGCCCAGGAAGTTGAGCGACACCATGTTCAGCACGCGGCGCCCGTTGGCCACCACCCATGCGCCCGCCGCACTGCGCGCCCCCCGAATCCAGGCGTGTTTGCCGTGCAGTGCGCATGCATGCATGTCCTGTGCGCGGCACGCCGTGCCGATGAAGCCCAGACACCCAAGCGTGCACACTTGGAGGTCCCTGCTGCAGTTCATGCCACAGATTACCGCCATGCAACTGTACTGCCGAGCTACCAGCAAGCCGCCAGCGACAAAGAGCAGCAAGGGACATTGCCGAAGCTTTTATCTGGGTGCTTTAGTTTGCGCAGTGCATGTGCAAATCACAGAGATGCACTGGCATTGTGGCTCGCTTCTTGCCGTCGACTACCGCATCTCTATTTGAAGTCTAGCCTTGCCTCTCAATATATTAGACTAACAGTGCCTGTGGCACCTGCAGCCCTGCACGGCTATGCAGGCCCGCAGGCACCGCCGGGTGGTGGAGCACCTGGAGATGACCGGGGGCTCGGGCGGCGCTTTCCCGTTGAGCAGGGGCGTGTGCAGAGGCTCGGGCTGCCACTCCTCGCACAGGTCGTCGATCTCCTGTCATGTTCATTTGCACCCATCTGGCTTCTTCATGCAGACACACGGCACACCTGCGGCATGCTCCTGAGCGCCGCTGTGCATGCACGCATGCGGTGACGCTCCCTCCCGTGCCTGGAGAGCAAGCTCACGCTCGCCAGAGCGCCCGGGTGTGCGCCGGCGCGCGCCAGGCGCGCCTGCTCGGAGAGCGGCGCCTCCTGCTTGCGCGAGCGGTGCGGCGCGCGCGGGTGCAGTGAGAGGTAGGCGATGACGAGCAGGCAGACGGCCTCGATGACCAGGTGGCCCTTGTGCTCCAGGAAGTACGTTGGGTGCAGCCGGCCCCCCGGCTTGAACGTCTCGTACATGTCCCTGGCCACCTGCTTGTACGGCCCAGACTCACAAGCGCTCCTTTACCTGTAAGAAGCACAAATAACAGCAAGTCGCAAGCAGGGAGGCCTCGCTTGAGCTGGAAGGAAGGGGCACAGGGCCGCGCCTGCAGCAGGACGGCAACCAGACGGCCCGGCACCGGCGCAGCACCATCGCTGAAAACGCCGTGCGCGCTGGCGCGTGCGGCGACCCAGCGCGCACGGGTCAACACCGCGAGCTCGCCGGGCGACAAGTCCCAGAGCGGCAGCGCGGTCTGCATCTGCACGCTGGCCAACGCAGCAGCGCACAGTGCCAGGACACCCACCACTGCTGCGCACGCTACGGCTGGCTTGCCCATCGCGCCACAGCCAGGGGAGCAAGCGGTGTTTTTCAATGCGGGCTGCGCAGCTCTTACATGCCTTTCCACTCGTAACAGAAATTTTACCGCCACTTACATCACTGCAAGTGAGCAGGACCTTGCAGCTAACAGCAGATGCGCTTCATTTGCATTCACTGTCACAATTATTTGTCGAGCTGCACGGTCGATTTTGGGCTACAGTGCACTATGATTTGGAATAAAGCTACAGGAGCACAGTAGAGCGTGCATGCGCTCCAGGCACTGTGAAGTCGACTCACGCGTGGGGGAAGACTCTCGGCTGCCCCGAGGCTGCCTCGGGTCCACCCGCACAACTCCTGGGACCACTGCTCAAAACTGTTCCCCTCTTTTCACAAACAAGAACATCCATAGAGGCATAGGTCCATCTATTTGAGTCACCGAAAACAGGGACCGTGGTTGGTTTTACTAGAGAGCTCCAGCATGGGCCTGGATTAATTGCGCCCTGCTAGTGATCGGTCTTCAGGCGCTGCTATGTACTACGACCTGAACCTAGCTGGTGACAAGCAGGACGCGTTGGTGCAGCGCGAGCGCGCCGCCATGGCCGTGCGCCTGGGCTATGACTGCCTGGCCACCAGCCACCAGGCCGCGGACCGCCTGACCGAACGCGACAGGCGCGCCATGCCTCCCCGAGCTCAGCCGTTTTGGAGCCCCACACTGTTCCACAGACAAAGGCTGCGTTTATGTCCAGCCATTGGCTGATACACGGTTGTACTGTTTGGAGCACCAGCTGCTCCTAGCCCTGGTGACAGCCTGACGCGCGCGTGACAGCTTGCAGGTGCTCGCAGGCGGCCTTGGACACCGCGCAGCTGGTCGCGGCGGGGGGCGCCGGCGTGCGGGAGGCCCTGCGCTGCCAGCAGGGGCTGGTGCGCGCGCACGCGGCCCCGCGCCAGGTGCCGCCCAGGCCCTCTGGCCTCGCTAGTGCGCCTGCCAGCTGTTTGTGGACAACACTGCACACTCTTGCGCTCAGCGAGCCTGTTTGTCACCACCCGCTCGGCCACGGTGACTGCCTCTGCCCAGCCAACAACGACGCTCAAAGTTGCTGGACTTATAAGCACCTGGGTGGCCAGGTGCTGCAGCACGGCTGCCCTGCAAAGCACGCCCCTGCAGCCGTGCTCACAGGCGTCTCACCTGCGGCAGGTGCAGCAGCTGTCGCGGCTCACGCTGGTGGTGGACGAGGCCGCAGCGGCTGCCGCGGCGCTCGCCCCAGGCTCGCCACTGCCAGCGGGGTACGACATCGTCGCGGTGCAGCCGCTGTCCGAGCGCGTGCTACAGCAGGCACGCGGCCTGCACGATGCCTCCCTCTATGTCTCCTGCCGGCTTGCGCCAACGAGGAGGTGCAAGACTGGCTCAGCAGCAGTGCGACAAGCGCCTCGCCATCACGCGTGCGCTTCAACACAGTCTGCTCTGCACGGCGCACCGCCACCTCCGCTGGCAAATTGCCGTCACTGCCGTCATATAGGCCGCGCTGCTGCACTTTTCACCGACACCCCGGATGGCGCTAGCCAAGCTAGTATTGCCGGTGGGCCCCATCTAGCTCGTTTGACCCCAGATTCTGGCAGGCGTGCACATCGCTAGATAGGCTTACCCTAACCTTACCCTGACCCTATTTCAAGCCGCGCTGCTGCACGCTTTCCGGCAGGCGTGCACGTCGCTGGACGTGGACCTCATCACGCTCGACCTGGCGCGCCGGCTGCCGTTCCGGCTGCGCCCGGCGGCGCTGGCCGCGGCGGCCGCGCGCGGCGTGGCATTTGAGCTCTGCTACGCGCCCGCGCTGCGCGACGAGGCCGCCCGGCGCAACCTGTTTGGGAATGCCGCAGGTGCGGGGGCCGCTGTAGCTAAATGTTGCGTGTCACAATGCCCAAGTCGTGCAACTTTGTGAGGGCATTGCGTGAGTGCCTTTGCGCGGTGGCAGCCTTTTCCGACATCATCTTCAGTGCACACATGGTCTCCATAGCAGATGATGTGGACTCATGCCAAGCGTTTGCCCGCGCGGCGCACGGGCATGCAGCGCCCTCCCAACAGATATTGCGCGCCATGTGCATGCCTGCGCTGACAGTGACGCGCGCTCGGTGGCCGCCAGCGCTGGTCCGCGCGGCGCGCGGCAGTAACATCGTCGTGAGCAGCGGCGCGCGGTCGGCCTTCGAGCTGCGCGGCCCGTACGATGTCGTGAACCTGGCCATGCTCATGGGGCTCCGCGGCGACCAGGCCCAGGCGCGCACCGCAGCGCCCTAGCCGCAGTGTGCTCTTCGGCATGCCTTCGCCAAAGCCCTGATCACCTCAGCACTTGTGTGCAAAGGCATCAAGTACATCGGTGCCAGGACAGGTTGGCCCAGTCTCTGGCCCTGTTGGGTGGAGTTAACAAATGAAATCAAGCATCCGAGCCATCGAGCGCGGATTGATGCGCCGGCAGTGCCTCGCTTCGCCATCTCTCTTGTCAGCACAGGACATGCACATTGACGCATTGCCACTGTCGTCCGCAGGCGGCCGTGTCCAGCCGCTGCGCGGACGTGGTGCGCCACGGCCAGCAGCGCCGCGCGGGGCGCTGCGGCGTGCGCATTGTGCAGCGCGTCCCGCCGGCGCCCGCGGCGGCTCCAGGCCCTGCCGTAGGGCCTGCGCCTCCGCCGCCGGGCCGAGCAGGCGGCGCTGATGTGGGCGGACAGGGCGCGGCGTGTGTGGGCGCGGCTGCCGCTGTGGCTCGTGGAGGCGAAGAGGGGGCTGGGGAGGACGCGGGGGCTCTGTCGGGTGCAGACGGTCAATGGGCCGTTGCGGATGGAGGCGCAGAGAGCAGAGGCGCAGAGAGCAAAGGGTACCCTGCGCCCATGGAGACAGACGCACCAGGCGGAGAGCCCGGTGGGAGGACAAAGCGCAAGAAGGCGCGGCGCGGCGGCGGCGGCGGCGGTCGCGCGCAGGGCGGAGCCAGGGGTAGGACAGGGCTTGGGTAGGTATGCAGCGTTGTGTGCCAAGCGCGCAGGACTGGCAACTAGAGATTACACACTACAGCACCTATGCGTCTCCTAGCTACATGATGGCCACAGTACATGCCAGAGCTACTACAAATACAGAAGCGTTGCAAGCGGCATGCGTTTACAATCAACGCTCTCTACCTCAACACCGCAGTAGAAATGGAGGCACGTCAATTCAACCCGTGCCTCACCCGCACACACTCGAAGATGTGAGCGCGCTCAGGACGACTTCTTATCCTGCAGCGAGGCCGCGATCTCGCTGTAGCCCTCGCCCAGCTCGACGCCGTTCCTGCAATATTAAACAATGAGAGTTCAGCTCGCAGAAAACCTGTCAGTGCCCTTCCTTACGGCAGCGTCGCCGCGCCACGTCAAGGGCCACGGACACAGGCGCTTCAATAGCCTCTGGTTACTGCTGCGGGGCCAGACTGACAGAGGTACAGGTGCAGCACATGTACGCTGACACCACACAGAGTGTGCGCCAGAAAGCCGGCCACCCGGCGCGCGCGCACGCACAAGACGCGCGCATCTTGAGGCACGTGGCGCGAGGCGCGCTCCCTGCTGTGCGGCATGCGCGACGGCGGACCTGCCGGTCCTTGGCTCGGCACGCAAGGCGGCTTCAGGCGCTGCGGCTTGGTGCCCGGGCTGCTGCGATCCGGCGCGCACCCCTCAGGGTCCCACAGGAAGATCTGGGCGGCGTTGGTGCCAGGCACGATGAACTTGTGGAACTCCACGCCGAAGCGCTTCAGGCGCGCCTCCATCGCGTCCAGGCTGGCCACCTCGAAGGCTGCGGCGCCCGAACAGCACCCCCTCCGTCAACAGCACCCCCCCGCATATCCTTGACAGCCCAGGCACGCCTGCATGCTGCCCTGCGCATGCCTCAAAACCACGTCCTGCAAGCGTTCACAGCGCCTGGAAGAGAGATCGTGTCATCACAGTGTGTGCGCAGGTGCATTGCATGCTCCTGGACACCCACGCGCATGTCTGGCATGAGCGCTGCTGCAGCAGGCGCGGGCCGCCCGGTGTCAACGCAACCAGGCGACCGGTCGCTCTTGTGCTAGAGGCCTCGCATGGCGCGGCAGGCCCCCTGCTTTCAGAGCTCAGGCTTTCGACGCGGCGGCCGCGGACCCCAGGGGCTCTGCCGCGCACCCTTATGCGCGCCCCGGCGGATGTACCACGGCTCCGGCTTGTCCGTGCTGTACCGGTCCTGACAGGGCACACGCGGCGTCAACTCCCTCGCCCCGCCACGCCAAGCATGCCAGCCGCTGGCTGACTGGCAGGTGCACATGCGCAGACCCAAACCTCGTCATACATATGGGAACTTGTGGCATTGCAGTAGCCAGTGCATGCTTGGTAAGCGCATAGCGTGGTCTGCACGACGCATCCTGGGGACTCAGCACTCAAGACTGAGGTGCCACGGCTTTGGCGCAGCGCATGCCAAGCAGCCACGGCATGTTGGGACGACATAGAGCCAGCACGCCTGCCAGCTGCCAAGCGCGTGCGGGATGGTGGGGTCGTCGTCGATGAGGTGCAGCGTGAGGCCGCCGCCGGTCAGCCACGCGCCGTCGAACGGGAAGGGCGGCCGCGGCTGCCGCTGGAAGCCCAGCACGCGCACGTAGAAGCTGCGCGCGCGCGCGTCCCAACTCTTTGCGGGATGGTTTCATGAAGTGCAGGGGAATGATCAGACGCAAGGGAGTTCATGAGACGCAGAGAAATGGCTTAGCAGCATCAGGACCCCCTCGCTGTCACGGACAGGTGCAGCGCCTGGCACGGCGCACACGTGCCTGAAGCAAGCGCGCACAAGGCTTGTGCCTGCGCTCCGCGTCTGACCAAGAAGCAAACAACGGTGGCTTTGACTGCGGCGAACAGGGCCAGCGCCAGGCCAAGGCAGCGGCAGGGGCTGCTGAGGCGCCGTCGCCAACCGCACACACGGCACAACCAAGCAGCGCCTCGCGGCCTTCACACCCATGGCTGCGCATAAGGCAGGCGTGGTGCCAGACCTAGTCATGTTGTCCAGGTCGGCCACACCGAGCGCGGCATGGTTGAGCGCGACCAGCGGCACCGGCGGCGCGTCCGCGTCCGCCTCGCGCACCGCTGCCTCGTCCGTCCACAGCGCGCCTACCGCCTTGTCCTTTGGCGGCACGGCCTTCCAGAACTTCTCCCTGCGCGCAAGGCAGCCACGTCCAGCGCACACATCCCGCCGCACCTTTGAGCGCCCTGCCAGCTCCTGTAGTGCAACGCCAGGAGTGGCAGGAAAGCAACAGAGGGCTTGACTTGACCTGCGAGCTTGCAGCAAAGTCCTATGTGTGCAGCAAAGAAGCGACTCAGGTGAGTTAACTTCTTTCAGGCCTTCGCACATGCACGTGTTGCTGACGGGGCTTGCTCATGCACCAGCTGCAGAGCACAGACCGTATACAAGAGCAGGGGTGCGGTTGAGGTCCGCCATCGCGAAGCTTTGCCCAAATTGCTTACCCAATGTATGTCTCACTCTCCTGCACCTGGTACCCCTGGTCTGCCTGCGCCGGGGCCTGCTGCGCTGCGCACGTCGTACGCCGCAGAGCACCACGCTGCAGAGCGTGGTGCTCAAGCTGCGAGAGGGGGCCAGGCGCCGCAGACTGCCTGCCCGCCGCTGGACGTGCAGAGCAATGGCCCAAGCGCATGCTCTCCATCGTAATTATCTGACGGGGTCGAGTTGTTGTTGAAGGAGCTGCTCAGGTCGACCCTAGCGTTTTGAGTTGGTGAGGAGCAGCTCTGGGGCGGCCCAGCGGAGCGGCTCCGCTTGCGCTTGCGAAGAGAGCTCATTTGCCGCTCGGGAGATACACACATCATTTCACACCACGTAACGAACCGCGTGTCAAACGTTGTCGGTCCAAGCCTGGACCACTTTGCTTGACGCTGCAGGCGCAGCACACAGCTGCACGTACCTGCTCGCTGTACAGCACGTTCGTGCGTCTGATCAAGGGCACGGTAGCGCAAGCTCGGGTGCCGACTCTGCGTTGATCAAAAAGTGCCGTGAAACGCTCCCTGTCAACCTCCACGTAGAGGCTTGAGTACGCCGCAGCAGTGGGGCTGCGATGCTCAGGTGCGCTCATATACTGCCACTGTTGAGCCTTGCATGTTATGCGGGCTCTCCCTTTTATGCCCGCCACCGCTTTTGCGCACCTCTGCCGAGCCCGCGCAGCCAGTGGGGCCGCGTGGAGGACGAAGCGACAGAGAGCATGACGCCGCACAAGCCGGCCGCGCTCTCCACGCAGAGCGGCCTGCTGTCGCCGCGGCAGCGCGGCGTGCGCACGCCGCTGCTGCTGGTGGTCGCCCTGTGCGTTGTGCAGACCCTCCTCCTGGCTGTGCTCGGCGGCGGGCTCACCGGCGCGCGCTGGACGCTTGAGCGCCTGGACGCCGCGCTGGAGGGTGCGCGGCGGTCGCCCTGTGCTGCTCGTGTCGCGCCCGAGCATAAGCTGCCGACAGCTACACGTCGCTGCAAGTGATGAGTAAAATGCAAGGTTGTGCGGCAGACCAAGCACAGCGAGGCCCCTGACTATCAAGCTCCAGCGCCACTCAGTGCCAGACAACATCCGTGGTAACGCATTGCGGAAGCTTGTCTGTCTCAACATCCGTGGTAACGCATTGCGGAAGCTTGTCTGTCTCAACCTCAGTGTATGAATAAGGCGCCCCAGTAAGAGCCGGCTGCAGAGTGTGACGTAGGCCGGCTGGCCGCCAGGCGGGCTGCTGAGCAGCAGCGCTCGGCGGCAGGCCTGGACCCGGCGCAGCTGCAGGCCCTGCCGTCCGGGCTGGTGGACTGGGACACCCTGCTGACCGGCCACCGCCTGGTCAGCCAGGAGGAGGAGCCCGACGGGCTGCACACCGACGCGATCAGCTTCGCTGCCGGCGGCACATACAGCAGGCACGGGCCCGGCCTTGCGCAGCCAGCAGCATTTCCGCGGGTGCGAGGTGCCATGCATGCTCGAGCAGGTGCTGGCCACTGCGCGCATGGCATACAAAAACTGCGGCTCAACAGCGCGCCGGGTTCTGCTGACCTGCATGTATTGCACTTCTGGCGGCAGCATCGCTCATGCACGGGCAGCAGAGTGTGTCGAACATGACTTTGCAACAAGGCCGGCGCATGCCCATACACCCACGTACCAGCTCCCGGCTCGCTCCACGCAGGGCATACATGGTGCGCGCGGGCGGCGCGCTGACCAACACCACAGTAGAGGCGGGCACGTGGGCGACGGGCAGCGGCGTGCTCAGCCTGCTGGCGATGTCCGGCAACAGCTCGGGCGTGGGCGCCGCGCCCGAACAGCGCACGCTGGCGCGCCAGGGCGCCTTTGTGCGCATCGGGAACGCCGCGACCGGCGAGGGCGAGCTCTACGTCTGCCTGGTGGGCAGCTAGGCTCACTCTGCTTGGCGAGGTGGCGGGCGGCGGGCAGCGCTGTGCTTCGCTCATGGTGGCCTCAGACGCCTGACGGCGTCCGGCAATACCTTAGTGCAGGCGCAGCGCTGCAGCGGCGCACGCTGGCGCGCCAGGCGCCTCTGTGTGCGTCAGCAGTGCTGCAGCCCATAACCGGCCTCTGTGCTTGCTCGGTGGGTGCTTGAAAACTGGCTCATGCTTCCCTGTATTTTCAAGACCTCTGTGCTTGCTCGGTACTTGAGGAGCTGAGGCGCAAGGCGGCTTTGATTAGGACGCGGACGTGAAGTCCCTTGGCATGAAGAGTTCAGCTTTCAGCAGGCACTCGTATTTGAGCATGGCAAGTTGGTCAGAGCCTGCGGGGTGCACCGGCGTACATGTTTCTTGCGGCGACAAGGAAATGGCGCGGGACGGAGCCTGTCAATGCACGTTGTGAGCTGCGCTGTATTGTCCCACCAAGCGCCAAGGTGCTCAGGCAGGATTGCGTGACATATATAAAAAATGAGTGCCCAAGCTTCATGCAATGCGCCGGCGCGCAAGCTCTGAGTCAGCCACCCATGCTGGTGCTCAGATATCGTACTATATTTGGCACTTGACGTCCACAAATCAGGACGCTCAAACTCAACTGAAGCAGCCTGTCTGACCTTGAAAGTTCAGCCGCCTGTCTGACCTTGAAAGTTCAGTGCAACTGTCAGCCCACACTTGACCTATAAATGTGAGTCGTTGTCGTCAGCAGCGCAGAAGCACATTCGTGCAAGATCTTGCAGCGGCCAAGCCAGCGCCCAATGTTGCCCCATGTTCGAGCATGTGAAAGGCCTAGCTGCATGAGTGGGGTGCAGTGGTTACCTCCAGGGTTGGGCTGTGAGCACCGCGCCATCGGCCATCGCAAGCCACATATGCCCGGTGCGGGGCGCCCTCAGAGTGCGCGTATGCTGATTGAACCTGCGCGGCCTTGCAGCCTTGGTCGCAGTAGCATGGCGAGCAGTAGACGAATCAGTCCAGTGCAAGCAACGCCCTGCTTGTAGCTTTCTACGCACTTTGTTCTGGGGTGCGAGCTCGACAAGCGGCAGCATCTTGAACGCGAGAGCAGCGCGCATGGGCACACGCGCACTGACGCGCCTGGGACTGGAAAATGCTTTGCTCGAGCGTCTGCACAGCAAGAGCCTGCGGGTCAGCATAAGACAAGCCCTGTCGCTTCACGGCTCCCAAATGCACTCTTCAACACCGCTGCAAAGACACTCAGCTGCTGCGCGGTGTGCGGCAGACAGCGCGGGATGTGCTGCTCCTGTCACAGCTGGAACTTACAGAGATGCTCGATGTCGCGCCGGCCGCGGCCAGCGCGCTGCTGCTCGCTGTGAGCCGCAGTGTGGTGGGGGAACCGAACACGGTGGGCTGCCCCGCCCCGCCTGAAGCAGAGGTCGGTCTGCTGGCTCTTGGAGCTAGCCACCCGTGCACCTTACGGTGCCTCACGGTGCAGCAACCTCTGCACTTGCAGCCTCAAGCGTATGGTATGTGATGCGCCAGCCTGTTGACAGTGCTGGTGCCTCTACTACTGTCACGAGCGGCCGTGGACGGCAACAAACACCTCAAAGCCGGCAAGGTCCTGCGCAACCTCTGGCATCACCCCTGGCCCCCGCACGCGCCGCGCCAGGCGCTGGAGCTGCACCAGCAGGCGCGCGCGCAGCGCCCGCACCTGCCGACCGGCCTGCAGGTGGGGGCCTGAAGGGGCGGCGCTGCGCGCCCGTCACACCCACTACGATTTCTACGCAGCCCTGCCAGGCGCATGCACAGCTTGCTCATGCGTGCTGAGCGGCTGCTGCCGCTGCGCATGTCCTGGTTTTGAGGCAGCGCCACGCCGGGCAGCGTGTGCATGTCAGCAGCAAAACATCTGCTGGCGCTTGTGTGAGGCGTCATGCGCCAGCATGCCCTGCCAGGGCACGAGACTGTGTCCTGACAAGCACTGTGTCCTGACAGTCACAGTGCTGGCCCATCAGTTGGGACAGAGGGCACCAGGGGGGGTGCAGAGGGTGCTGGCCAGGCGGCGCGCCCGCGGCAGCGCGCCGCCGCACGCCGGCGCCGCGCGCTGCCGGCGCGCCCGCCAGCGGCGCCATCAGCCGCATGCAGGTTTAGGGTCAGTATTGTCGTGCCCGGCCCCGACGCCGCGGCGCCAGCTGCAGGCGCTGGACGTGGCGCTGCGCCGCGGCGTGCCCTGCGGCAGCACCATCACAGTCACATGCAGGTTTAGAGTGAGGGCCTGGCATCAATGACGCGGCGCCGGCGGCAGGCGCTGGACGCAGCGCTGCGCGGCGGCGTGCCCTGCGGCAGCGTGACAGAGTTGGTCGGGCCTGCGGGCGTCGGCAAGTCGCAGCTTTGCCTCATGCTGGCCGCGTCCGCGCTCCTGGACGCCGGCGGCGCGTCGCAAGGCCAGGCGCGCCCGCCGACCCTCCCCCAGCTCTGGGACCCAGGCGCTAGCGGGCCGCCGCCGCGGCAGCGCTCGGCCAGGCGCGTCCGGCACCCGCAGCGCAGCCTCCCACGCCTGGCCAGCCAAAGAGGTCGGCCCGGGTGCGGTCGCTGCCTGTGGCGAAATGCATAGATGCTAGGGTTAGGGTAGGATGTTGCGTGCAGGTGCTGTACATAGACACGGAGCGCAAGTTCTCCGCGCGGCGCCTGGTCGAGCTGGCGGCCACGCGCGCGGGCGCCGTCGTGTTTGACGGCGACGCCCTCGCGGCGCGCGTGCTGGTCGTTTCGCCGGCGGGCGCGCCGGAGCTGCTCGCACTGCTGCAGGGCCTGGAGGCGGCGGTGATCGAGCGCGGCGTGCGCCTAGTGGTCGTGGACAGCATCGCCGCGCTCGCGCGCGCAGGCTTTGGCGCCGCGCAGCTCCCCGAGCGCCAGCAGGCCCTCGGTGCGCCGCGGCCACCCTGCGGCCCAACCCGCCCCGGGCCGACGCCCGCCCCTGCTCACCAGCCGACCTGCCGCAAGGGAGGCAAGAGCCGACACAGCCTGTGCTCTGCATCATGGCCTGCGCTCGGCGCTCCGCGAGCGCGACACGCAGCCGTGAGACAGCAACAAGTTCCAGGGCATGCTTTGGGGGCGGCGCCAAGCTGCAGCGAGGCTGCAGAGCAGCATCCCCCTGCAACGACTGCCAGGCGCGGGGAGATCACGCGGCGAGCGCGCGAGCATCACGCCCTAAGGTAGGGCCCCTAACCCTACCCCTGGGGCACTGCGGCGGCAGGCGCGCAGGCAGCGGCGCTAAAGCGCCTGGCCGAGACGTTCCGCATCCCGGTCGTTGTGACCAACCAGGTGCGTCCCTACCCTACCCTACACCTGCTCGGCACCGCACGCACGCCGGGTACCCCACTCTATCTGCACCTCATGCATGTTGCGCCATGAGAACGGCCTGACAAGCACCGCGACCTGCCATGCGCGGGTGCGGTGCGCAGCGGCGGAGCGCCCAGCCTTCGGTAAGGAATGCTTGCGTGGTGATGCATGCGGCGTGGGCAGGCACAGAGCCTGCTCCTCCTCTGCGCGGCTCCCATGTGTTTGACAAGCGCTCTGCCCGTTCTCGTGTGCCGCCACAAGCTCTTGCGGCACAGCCCTCGGCCGGCGGCAGCCCCGCGCTCGAGGCGCGGCGCGCCTGCGCGGGCCGGCAGCTGACGCGCTTTGAGTTTGCGGGCGGCGCGCCGGCCAGGTCACCTCGAGCGGCGCGGCCGGCGGGGGGCTGGTCGCGGCGCTGGGCGCGCTGTGGGCGCACGCGGTCAACACGCGGCTGGTTCTGGAGACCGCGGGCGCCGCGCGCTACGCCAGGGTGGGCCCTGCTGCCGACCAGTGGAAGCCGCCTGGCTGCCGCGGTGCTCTGTGCATGTGCCTGCTGGCAGGCGCCTCCCACCGAGCGCGCTTTCTCGACCATGGGTGGCGGGTGCACGCCGCAGCGGCGGATGACGCCCGCTTGCACACGACGCATGGCCATGCCCTGCCCTAGACCCCATGGAACCCTATGCACGTACGTGGCTGTCGCTGCAAATATGCTTTCAGCAACACTAGGTAGCGCTGTAATGTCACCGGGTGCCCGGTGAGGCAGGCCCAGGCACGGCGAGCGCAGGTGGCCAAGTCGGCGGCCGCGCCCGAGGCGGCGGTGGCGTTCCAGGTGACCGCGCGCGGCCTGGAGGCCGACGCCGCCGCGCCGCAGCTGCAGCCTGCCGGCGGGCACGTCGTGGGCCAGGCCATCGCCCACGACCTGGACTACGAGCCCGGCGCGGCCTGGGCGTGAGGAGCAGACGGCTGCAGCAGCAAGCGGCCATCTTGGCCGAGACGGCACCCCGACGCTTCAGAAGGAACCTCGGCATTTGCATGCCAGTGGTTGGCTGTCATGCAAATGTTTTTACTCATGTGCAGCAAAGGTCTTCAACAGAGCTAGCTTTGCTTTGATGTAATGCAATGCATGCAGTGTAAACATTGCAACCCTAGGCTTTGAGCACCCATTCAAGTTTCCCTCGTTTGCCTTCTCTGGAGACAGGTGATGTTTGTGCATTGCCGGCCTAAGCTTGCCGTCGCTTGCTTGTGCATTCCACAGCACTGACTGGTCTATAAAGCAGCTTGAACATCCGCCTGCAGCCAAACCGTTGGAACGCCGCTTCACTTCTGGTGAGCTACGCGCCTGTGCTGCTCGTGGCAGCGCATGGCTACTGCAGGGGATATCATCGCGACCGCGGCAAGTATTGAGGACAAGCTGAAGGCGAAGCTTGAAGCGACTGATGTGGTGCGTGCGTGTGACCGCATGTTCTCGAAGCACCATCCAAGGCCTGACATCACACAGCACTGCTAAAGGCACCTCGTGTGCCCCAGACCGTGCTGGATACAAGCGGCGGGTGCGCTCTGGCAGAGAGCAGAGCACTGCGTCATAACGCGTCTTGAAGCTACTCTTCAGCAGAATTGCTGCACTGTCCTGACGAGTGCCCGCAGGTGCGGGTCGGCATTCGAGGTGGCAGTTGTGTCAGCCCAGTTTGAGGGCAAGGCGCTGCTGGAGAGGCACAGGATGGTGCGGCGCCGCCACTGCCCTGCAGCAACCTACCCAGCCGAGGCGCGTGCTGCAAGCAGGCACGGCCGCAGGTCAACACGGCGCTGGCCGAGGAGCTGCGGACGATCCACGCACTGGCGATCAAGCGCTGCTGGACTCCGGCGCAGCAGAGCGCAGCGACGACAAAGTAGGCGTGCTGTGCTGCGTGTGCACAGGTCGCGCTTGTGTGCTGGAACGGGCCGGTATGGGGGTGCTCAGGCTTCGAGCTACATGTACACCTAGCCCTTGTAATCACAGCGGCCAAGTCCCAGTCTAAACTGACCTTCACGGCCTACACCTGCAGCATAAGAGGAGGGCGGTGACGTGCAGGCGCGTCCCCTCCTGCCCCACCGCCGGAGCGGAGGGGCCTCCAGCATGCTCGCATGGGGTCACTGGTGCGGAGAGCGCGGCGGCACTGCTTGCGCCTCGGCTCCCACATCACTCTGCATGCACACCTGGGCCGCAGCACAGTGCCACGGGCATGGCAGCGGCCCAGGGCGAATGACCTCGCATGCACACACAGGGCACCGCTGCCAGGCCTGCCCGTGAACAAGGCGGGGGCAGAGGCAGACCTGCACGCCGCGCAGTCCGCAGAGCGCCCTCGCGTGCAGGACCTCCGCGCCCCGAACGCTCTGCAGCGCACCAGGCGGCCCCAAGCTCCTGCGGGGAAGCGCGCCCCATCACCTTGCTGCCAAGCCACGAGCGCAGGCCGGGGCACGGACCGCTTGCCGGGCAGGACGGGGTGCAGCAGTATGTGCCCCGGGCAGGTCGCCCGCCGACTCCGGCTGTGTCATGGGCAGAGTGTGCGACGGCTGCAGCAGCCCAACGAGTGTCCCACCCGCGGTGAGCGCGACTCGGGCGCACTTGGAAGTGGGTGCCCGAGGATGCCCTGGCGCCTCTTGACGTGCGCGTGGTAACCTGCCTCGAGCTGGCGCGACCATCCGCGGATCACCTCGTGCTCGCGCTCTGTCGCCTGGGGGCACGCTTTTGAGAACCGCCTCCCGCAGCTTCACACGCAGCTTCACCCGGTCCTCTCCCTCCTCACGGTCCCTCTCCTCAAAGTACTGCAGCAGCGAGTCGACCAAGCCGGCGCGCTCGTCCGGCGGTCCCGGCGTGCCGAGCGCGGCGGCGACCGGGGCGGGCGTGGCCTGGGGCGCGTGCGCGGCCGGGCTCGGCAAGGCCGGGCGCCCGCCGCTGCTCGCGCGGCGCCGCCGCCGCGGCCGCCGCGCGCTTGCGCTGACAAAAGCTGTGAGCGCGCTGCTGGTCGCCTGGGCCGCGGTGGCAGCAGGCTGCGGCTGCTCAGCTGCCGCGTCCGGCAAGCAGGCTGCCTCCCCCACCTGCTTGTCGTGCCAGTGCTGCTGCGACAGCCTGCGCGCGCGGGACGCCAGCGCGCGCGGCACTCGCGTGGAGGGCTGCCGCGGTGAGCCCCCTGTCTGGAGGTGCCGCCTGCCAGGCGCCTGCCGGCTCTGCACTTGGCGAGGCAAGGTATACTGCTCTAGCAGAAACGTGCGTTTTCCCGCCAAGCATGCGCAGACCGCTGGAATGCTGGAGCGACGCGAACCCGTTCGGCTCTCGGCGCTGCTGTTCCGGCTCCGGCTGGTCCAATATCTGCTGGTCCGGCGCCCCAGCCTTGCGGGGCGCCTCCTCCCGTTCGGGCGTCCTGGGCTTTTGGCGCATCTTACAAAATACTTGCAGCTGGCCTTTCATCAGAGGCATGGCTACCGGCCACCTCACCGCGGCAGATGATTATGTCCTGTGACCTGCTGGAAACAGCCAACCGAGCAGCAAATGCACAGAGTCTGTGACAGAGCAACCATGGCTACGCTTGGGAATTTCCCAATGGGAAAAGAATACCCTGAAAGGGTGCTAGCAAGGACGCGAGCCCGCTGCACTGGAGGGGACGTGCACAGCTGCTGGCGTGGGTAGGCCTGCTCGTCCAGCTCTGCTACTGTCGCGATGGCGTCCGCTTTCGCAGCCGGAGTGGTCCGAACGGGCTCCGGCAGCTTGGATCGTCCGTCTCGCCCGCGGCAGGCAGTGACCAGGTCCGCGGGGCCTCGCGCATGCTGGTAGCTTAGCATCTTCGTTTGTCTGCACGGGGTGGCGCCGGGGAGGTCGCCTGTCCCGGCCGATATCTGCCTTGGCCGATATCTGGCCCTCCCGCCGTTTGCCGAGGTGGCCCTCCCGCCGTTTGCCGAGGTGGCCGCTCGCAAGCAGGGCTCGCATTGAGAGCTCCCCTGAGCTGTATACCCGCGTGCGCAGGGCGTCGAGCCTGACGTCTGCGCTGCCGAGCATGGGCGCGGTGTTGGCCGCCCCGGCCCTGCCGCAGCTGGGCGCGCCCGCCGCGCTGGACGCTGCGCAAGCGCGCACGCGCGCGGGTCTGGAGGCGCTGTTCGCGCCGGCGCTGCCGGCCGTAAAGCTGCCGCTCGCCGTGCCGCAGGACGCGCAAGGCTGCTGGCAGCCTGACACCGTGCTAGCGGTCCTGGAGCGGCTGCAGGACCAGGTGGCCGCGCAGGGCGTGCCTGCGTCGCGCGGCGTGAACGGTGAGGCTGCGCTCTAGGGTTGTCGCTCCGCGCGCGATATTTGCGCATCGATTTCTGCGTCTGCACCCTGGCACCGCAGCGGTGGGGCTGCCTTATGTCAAGGCCGGTGTCTCGTTGCTGCTTTGCTGAATATGCCCACCGTGTATTGGGGTGCGGGGGCTATGCTTCTCTGCCGTTCAAGTGCGCCGAAGCCGCCGCGCAGCTGATTGCACCGGCGCACCGGCACCGGCGTCACTGGCTGTTTGCGCTGCGCTCGCAGTGGTGGCGCTGTCTGGCAGCACGCGCTCCGCGCTCGCGCTCTTCCTGGTGGCCTCGGTGTTTGACGACAACACCGTCGCGTGCATCAGCAGCGCGTCCGACTTGGACCCGCAGCGCCTGCAGCGCGTGCACCTGGTCGCCGACCTGCTCGGTGCGCGGCAGCAATGTTAGGAGCTGTTTGCTCTCTCTTGCCCTCTCCTGCTCGCATGACAGTCTCCTGGAACCTTGCACGCCGGTTGCGCTGGCCGCCCCGTGCTGGCAGCGCTGTGCGGTCGGTGACGCGGCTGCTGCCGTCCAGTGTCCCGCGCCACCGCTGCCTGCTCTTGGCTTTTCTCGGCGCGCTCTGCCACGTGTTCGACCGCGCAGTATGCCCCTGTCTGCCCTTGGAAAGTAAGTGAGACCAACCATCTGGCTTGCATGCCAGCCGCCTGGCTTGCAGACGGCAGGGTGTGCCCCTGATGCACCCGCCCCGGCGCGCGGCAGGCATCGAGGTGTGGGAGCTGGACGCGCTAGGCGCGCTGGCGCCTCTGCGCGCGGCGCCAAGCGCGCCTTGCGGCGACCGCGCGCTCGCGGAGCAGCCGCTGGCGTCGCTGCTGCGCCCGGTCGCCGCCGGCGCTGCCGCGGCCGCCGCCGCCGCCGGCGTGGCCGCCGCCGCCGTCTTTGCAGGTGCGCGAGCCGCTGCCCTGGCGGGAACAGGTTCATCAGTCTGTCGAAGAGCGCTTGGTTTCGCGCCTGCGCAGCATCTGTGCTAGTGCGTCTGCTGCTAGCAGGGCTGTTCCACGCGCTCTGGTCAGGAGGTGGATTTGTATGGCAGGGAGTGAGCCTTGGGGTAGATTCGTATGGCAGGGAGTGAGCCTTGGCGCAGCCCTCGAGGAGAAATCAAAGTTATGGCATTTGAGGAGATGATATCTGTCCCAGACGGCAAAGCCTGACCGGTGTGCGGGGCGCGTGCGATGACAGGCGTGAGCGCAGACGACCTGGGCGCCGCGCCCGCGTGCGCGGCGGAGCTGGGCGTGCTATGCCCGCTGGCGGGCCTGCCGCAGCCGGCGGTGGCTGCGCTTGCGGCCGCGGTCGGCCTGCCGGACTGGAGTGCGGCACCGGCCGCGGCGCTGCCCGAGCCCAAGCAGGCGCCGCGCGTCATGCTGCAGCAGCCGCAGCAGTGGCCGCGCGCGGCGGGATGCGCATTGGCGGGCGCTGCGTGCTGAGCCTCGTTCGCGCAGCCGTGCAAGTTTTGGCAGTTTTTTTGCGGCAGTCTGCGGCGGCGCCTCGCTGTGTCCCGCTTTCGCCCCAGCAGCTGGGGCCTCTTGCCAAGATACGTTCCCTGCTGACGGCAAAGTTGTCATTTTTGGCCGGGCGCAAGGCGTGGAGCGCCGAGGACGCTGCGGAATTTTGGACGGGGGAGGTGCACAGCATTCCCGGGCTGTTTTGGATTACTGCATCAGGTGCCGCTTTGCTGAATAGGCGTCGAGGCAGGCCGGACATTTTTTGACGATTCGGGAGACAGGTATTGTATCTTATGCATGTGTGCCGTGTTGCGCACGCTGCCTTGACTGGGGATGTGTTTTGGGGCGCTTGCCCGTTCAAAGAGCGTAGAGCCGCCGGGGCCAGTTTTATGGGCGGCCTACTTTTGGCGCACTGTCAGTCAGAGCGGGACGGGCCGCCGTTGGGCTTGCTCCGTGCCTGCACACGGCACGCACTGCTGTCGAGGCAAAGGGAACAGCGCTGTTTTTTGTGCAGGCAGGAGCGCTGCTCAGGTGTTTCTCGCACTTGTGTGCATCCCAGCACGCATAGCGCTGCGCGCTCCGGGCGCTTGCTTCGCATGCCGAAGCCCTGCGCGCTGTGCGCACAGCTCTGCGCTGGCTCTCAGGGCGTGCTTGGGTGGTCGCGTCGTCGCATTGTCAGCACTTGCAGGTCTGCAGCTGGGCTCAGGTTTCCTGACATGCACAGCACCGTTCCGCACTCGTAGGACTATTTTTGCTAGGCAGGAGAGATCGTGTGGTGTGGGTGGGGCCACAATCCTCTTCAAACGGCAGGCTGGCGCTAGGAGCCGGCACCTGTGGTGTTCGCGTGTCGAGCGGCCATTGTGGTGCATGCACATTTGCGTGCATGCCCTACAGGCCTCGCACATGTCAGTGTATTACGGGCGCTCCAAGGCAGTCATTGGTATGAACGGTGCTCCTGGGGGATGGCGGGGTACCATGAGCATGTGTAAGCTGCGTGCAAGGGAATGCATCGATGAGGTTGTTGGAGGTTGTTGGAGACAATCGTGTAAAACATGCTGCCGCAGTTCTGAAGCGCATGCATGAGCACGCTCTACGCCCAGGTCCATGCTCAGGTCGCGACAACGGTGTTCTGCACTATGCGCACTTGCTACAAGGCTGATCGGCGAGCAGGACTGCAAGCTGGGTATCAGTCAAGCACTTCTGGTGCATGCACAGGTCATACGCTGCACCTCTACAACATGCCAAGAACG
>JAABUV010000221.1_pt1 | contig 86043 bp, 136 predicted proteins | sample 5559971 | NCBI WGS metagenome assembly JAABUV01 (sample SAMN10711881, study PRJNA513362) | rock metagenome | isolation source: Antarctica rocks | place: Antarctica: Victoria Land, Knobhead nord | collected 2015-12-19 | reverse complement strand
TGTACGTGGACACGATGTTGGGGTGCGACAGCGACGTGGCCAGCAGCGCCTCGCGCTCGGCGCTCGCGTCGTTGGCGTCCTTGCTCGTGTGCTCCACCACCTTGATCGCGACCATGGTGTTCTTCCAGCGCCCTGCGCGCGCGGCCCGCATAGGGTAGGCGCGACCGCAGCGCGCCCGCGGCGGCCCCTTGCGCAGGGGTGGCCCCGCGGGCGCTCTGTGCATCGCCGCCCGGCGCGCGGCCGCTCCGCACGCAGGAGGCGGCGCTCATGGGCGCGACCTGAGCTGGGCGCAAGGCAGCGCGCGCGGGCGCCTGCACGAAAGAAGCCACTCCGGCACGTGCGCGAGCGTTGCGGCCAAGGCGCGCACACGCTGCCAGCAGGGCAGCCGAAGGTCTCAAACAGCGTCAACTGCTGACGGCTGCCCCATGCCGTGGCGTCCGGACAGCGCTCGGGCGCAGGCGCGCACCTTTGTACACGCGCCCGAAGCTGCCCCGCCCCAGCAGCGGCCCCACCTCCACCTGAACCCCGCGCGCTCAAGAGTGTCACGCCGCGGCCTCGCCGCTCCAGCGCGGCTCGCCGCTCTAGCCCACACATGTGCCAGGGCTGGTCAATGCCACTCGTGAAGAACCCCCCGCCGGCTCCAGGGCTCCCGCGCCCGCCGCTCCGGCGCACGCGCAGGCCAGGGCTGCTGGCGCCTGCGCCGCGGCCGACCAGGCTGCCAGCTGCCACGGCGGCGTCGAGCGCCGCCATGGAGCGGCCTGACGGGCCACTACAGGGACAGGCATGCCATGCTGCGGATGCGGGCCCCACGCACAACTAGCCCGCGCCTTGGCGGGGCGCTGGGCGGCTCAGAGCTGCTGGCAACACAGCACCAGAGCACGCAGGCCGGTCGACCGCAGGGCCGCGCTCTGGGCCAGGGTAGGGTAGCCTATGCCCACCCTATGCCCCGCGCGCGCCGCACCTGCTCCTCGTCCAGCGGCCCCAGCCGGCGCAGGCGCCCGTGCTGGAACAGCTGCGACTCGAACTCGCTGCCGCCGCTGCCGCCCGTCGCGCCGAGCCCCGGGATCAGCGACAGGCCCCCCGGCTGCGGCGTCGACTCCTGCGCGCGCGCGCGCCCCGGGTGTCAGCGCGCGCCGCCCGGACGGCCCGCCGCTTGGCTCTGCCGATGCGCGCATGTGGCAGCAGAGTCACATTGGGCTGCCGCTCGGCTGCCTGCGGCGCTTCCGGTCAAGCGCGGCGGGCGCGCGCCCACTGCGCTCGCCGCAATGCCGCTGCGCCGCCTGCCGGCCGCGTCAGCGCGCGCGCAGGTTCCGCGCGCAGGCGCGCGCGCGGCGGCCACCCCAGAGAGTCCGCTGCTGCCACGGGCGGCGCATCACACACGGGGCTGGCGCTCTGGCGAGCGGCCGACGCGCTGTCACCTGCCTCCGCCATCTCCCACACACGCAGCGCAGCGCGCCCCCGCGGCTGCCGCAGCGCGCCCTGCCTCCAGGCGTCGCTGCTGCGGCCACAGGCACTGGACGTGCGGGGACGGCCTTTCATACACAAACCCTTGAAAAACCCTTTTCACAAAACCCCGCTGCGTGGGGCGCGCGCGCACATGCGAGCCGCGGAACTGCCGCTTGCTCTCCTCGGCCTGCGCCTGCGCGCGCTTCCTGCGCGAGCGGCACAGCAGCAGCGCCGCCGCGGCCGCGGCCAGCAGCGCGGCCGCGCCGACGGCCACGCCGACCGCGAGGCCGACCACGTTGACGCCGCGCGCCGTCGCGGCCGGCTCCGCCGCATACATCTGCGCCGAGATGGCGTCGTAGCTACTGTTGTCGGGCACGCAGATGTTCTGGCTGTTCTCCGAGTTGGCGTCCAGGCGGCCCACTGCCGCGCGCGCGCGCACAGGATAGGGTTATGGTTAGGGTTAGGCATTGGGTAGGGTTGTCGTCCCCTGAACAGGAGCCTCTACAGTGCCAGGGGAGCGTGGCAGAGCCTAGACAGGGGCAGGGACCACATGACACTCCTGCTCGCCGCTGGGTCGCGGCCTCGCGCTGCAAGCCAAGGCTGCGGGCGCCGCACGCGTGGGCGGGACGGGCGCCACGACGCCGTTCTGGTTCTGGAAGTGGCTGACCGCGAAGAACGCCTGGAAGATGCCCGTCTCCGTGATGAGCGTGACGCCTGGCGCGGCCCGGCACCGCGCAGGATCGCTCCCGAGCCCCATTGAGCCCAGCACCGCGCCCCACTGAGCCCTATCGAGCCCCACCGGGCCCGGCCCCACCATGCCCCACCGAGCCCGGCACCGCGCGCGATCGTTTCCGCGCCCCACCCTTCTGTGCGCGCGACAAAGCCCCTCGAGCGAGCGTGGCACGCGAGCGCAGAACATACACACAGCAGGTGCCCGCGCACGAGTCGGCGCAAGCCCGCACCGTGCTCATTTGTGATGTTGTCCTGCTGGCTGCGCTTGTTCACCACCTGCGCGCCGACAGCGCGCTCAGCCCAGGCGCCCGCCGCGGGTGGCGCCCTTACCCGCCAGCGCCCTGCGGCAGCGTGCGCCGCAGGCTGCGCGCCCGCGGCTGCGCGCAGACCTGCAGCGCGTCGTGCCAGGCAGGCCGCCGGGCGCTGGGCAGGACCCTGCAGTGCGCAGCAGGGCTGCGCCTGCACGCCCAGCGTGTCAGGCACCACCGGGGCGGCGCCCCATCGCACCGAGTCGACCTCCCCCGGCAGCGCGGTCGCGTGCTGCCACTGGCAGTCCGCGCGGCTGTAGCGCGTGGACGACCAGAAGTACTGCGTGGTATTGTACCTGCGCGGCGCGCGCGCGGAGCCTGATCAGGCAGGCCGGGCCGGCGCGGGCAGCCTGGCGGGGCGGGTGGCAGGGGTCGGCCGCACACGCCTCGGGGCCGGCGCCTGGAGCGCGCACGGCGGCCGCACGGGCTTGGCCGGGGGTGGGGGCGGCGCAAGGGCGCACGCTTTCAGGACCGAGCCCGGCTGCGCGCTGATCGACGGCCAGCTGACCAGGCCGCCCACGTAGTAGCGCGAGGTGTTGGTGGCGGAGCCGCGCAGCGCATAGTTGTGGATGATCGTGTCGCGCAGCTCGAGCGTGCCGTTTGCGCCGATGATGATCGCCCACTTCAGGCCCTGGAAGTCGACGGCGGTGGGGTTGCCGTTCACTGCGCGCAAGGCAGGCGGCGCACCCGGGCTGAGCGGCAGCGCGGCGCGCCGCCGCCCGTCCCTGCCAGACACGCGCAAGCAGGCGCAGCAAGGATGCGGCGCCCGCATGCGCCAGCGGCTGCGGCAGCAGAGCACCTCAGCTTGCCAGGCCTGGGCCTCACCCGAGCGTACGGTCACATAGCGGTTCTTCAGTATCACGGGTGTGTCCCAGTCCGTGGCGTTCAGCAGCAGCTTGCCGCCGCCGATCTGCGCACCCCGCCGCCGCCTGGTCAGTGGCGGCCCGGCGCGGGGCGCGGGTGCACGCTGCAGACGCGCGCAGGGGTCACTCACGTTCTGGCCGCTGGGGTCGAGGATGACATTGCCAATCTGCGGGTTTCGCAGCGCGGTGGCCAGGTCCGAGGAGTTTGACACGACCGCCAGCCCCCCGCCACCTGCGGCTCCAGCACAATCGCTCGTTGCTGGCGCTGGCGTCAGCAGGGCTGCGTGCGGCGAGCTCCGCCCAGGCGACATGCAGTTTGCCGGGCGCCAGTACAACAGCGGCCGCCTGTTGAGGCCCGGCGCAGGCGTGGCACCTTGCGCGTGAGCTGGCCGCACGCCAGCGCCCAGAGCGAGGGCCGCCAGCAGCAGGCGCAGCAGCATATCCGCCATCAGCCGCGCGGCGCTCGTTCGGTCATGCTGCACCCCGACCAGCAGGGCACAGCCGCGTGCCCGCCGCCAGCTCAGCCTGCACGCCTCTGCCACGCGCGGCTCTGCCCAGATTTGGCTGCCTCAGCAAGGGTGCGCGCCGCGCGCATGCGTCAACCCCGGCCTGCAGCCACCCAGAACCCCCGCTTGCAGCTGTGCGCGCCAGGCCCGTTTGACTCAGCCCCAGATCGCGGGTCTGGGCCAACCGAACGTGGGCAGGCTTGGCTCTTGGCTCTTGACAGCCTCCTGAGATCAGGAATGACGCTGCGGAGGGAAAGATCTATTGCGTCACAGGGGGGAAGTCGGTAAATTACTGCTGCAGCAGTGCAGCAGTACTGGCGCGGGTTACAACAGAGAGTGTGCTCGACTACGCAAGCAGCAATAGCCAGCTTGCGGCATTTCTAACCCGCCCCAGCGCGTAGTGTTCAGTCGCGGGCAGACCGCGCACCAACGCAGGCAAACAAAGTGAAGTAAGGCGTACTTCGGCTCACTGGAGCCAAACTGTGCAGTGTCTATGCAGCGCATGGCGCGAGGCGAGGCGCTGCGTGCGCCCCGCACGCCGCGCTGCCAGCCGCGTCGGGCGCGCGTCAGCACATGAAGCACTTGTCGCGGATCCACTTGGTGGCCACCCACTTCTCGCCCTTGATGACGGGGCAGCCGCCGTGCAGCGCGCGCGCGTCCACCGAGCCGTTGTGGTGCAGCGAGTAGAACAGCAGCGCGTCGCCGCGCCGCGGTTTGTACTGCGCGGCAGCACCGTGCAGCATCACGTCAACGGCAGAGCACGGCGGACAGGAAGGGGACAGCCGGTGCGCACGGTCGGCTGGCGCCACGGGCAGGCCCACGCAAGTATGTGCAGGAAAGCCCGAACTGCAAACAAGCGCGCCCCTGCCACGCGCGGCCAGGCACGCGGCTTGGCTGCACCCCGCTGCCCGGGCTCCGTCCTGCCACGCCCCGGCAGCCGCTCCCACGCGCGCGCCCTCGCTCGAGCACAGCGGCGCACGAGACCCGCTGACGACAGGGAACCGGGACAGAGGCCGCGCGCCTTGTAGCCCACGTCGCACGACTTGTAGTCGATGGACGGCTTGCGCGCCACGCCGTCCTCGCCCTCCAGCAGGAACACGGTCTCGCCGCCCTCCTCCACGTCCGACAGGTAGAACAGCACCGTCGCCATCTGCGCGCCGGCCGCCCCGACTCAGCCCTGCTTCCCGAGCGAGCTCCGACGCCCTGTGTGCGCACGCCTGCTTCAGCCTGTGTGCGCAGGCCACTTAACTGTCTCGCGTACAGGCCAACTTCAGCATGTCCTGCACTCGCCGCCCACTGTTTGGCAAGGTTCACCAGTCCCGCTCACCGTCCACTGCGCAGGACAGCTGGTGTGCCAAACCTTGCATGTCATGCACATGGGAGCGCTGTTGACTGCCACCCGTCTCCCTCAGAGTTTCTCAACATGAAAGAGCAAGCTAACACGCCCGCTTGCGCCCTGTGCGACTCGACGTGCTGGAGACTGAGGCTGGCGCCGCACGGCTTGGCTATGCAGCCTGCTGCAGGGCTGGCAGGCGCACCCGCTGGCTGGGCTGCGGCCCGTACGACTCCGGCTCAAAGATGTCATAGTGGCTGTCGTAGTGCTGCCCGGACTCGTACCGCAGCACGTTGAAGGGCTGCGCCCCGAGCACACGCCGCTCATGTTCACGTTTGCTTGACAACATGCCACACAGGGAGGCGCCTCGCACAGCCGTGCGCTGCACCAAGTGTGCAACTCTTGCTCGGACACCGGTCCATGGTCATGGCTGTTCAGGGTGTGGGTTGCAGCAGGCCTCTGGCGCATGCCCACGTCAGCAAGGTCCCCGCGCCAGCAGTGTGGGGTGCGCGCCAGATAAGGCTATAACTGTCCACCGGAACACGCTCATGCCTGCAGGCAGAGCACTGATGAGGCGCACACGGTCCTATCATGCAGAAAGCGTGCAGGCGCGCCTCGCCGTGCGACACGGGCGTGCTCGTCAGCTGCGCGGCCTTCTCCTCCACCCAGGCGAGCACGCCGGCCGGGTCGTCGTACCGCGAGATGAACGTGCCCTGGCTCGTGCGCACGTCCCTGCGCGCGGCACCCGGGTACTGGGCACCTCCACGGCTGCGCATGCCCGCGCCTGCAGGGCAGCGGCCGCCTGCCGGCGCGCTCCCGCGCCCGCAGGCGCGTGGCCGCCGCGCGGAGCGCTGGAGACGCTGCCGTGCAAGCATGACCGTGACCGACTCCCGAGACGGGATGCGAGCTTGGCGAAGGCATACGCAGAGTGCAGGGGGCCTGTGAGCCCTGCAGAGGGGGCGTGCAGGTGGGGCGCGCCGGATTTTGTCCGCCGTGTCGGACTTGCGCAGCGCGAGCGACGACGGCCGCAGCCGCGCCTTGGCCATCTTGATGATGTGCTCGCAGCGCGCCTGGTCCAGGAAGCCCGGGTACAGCACCATCCTGGGGCCGTGCCACACGGTTAGGTTTACGGCCGGGTACAGCACCATCCCGGGCCGCGCCGCGCGGTTGTGAGGCCCGCCCAGGTGTAGTTGGTGCCGTGGCCCCTGGCCAGGTTGCCAAGAGGCATATGGCGCTCTGTCGCGCGCCCTGCCCTATTTCGCAACGCCGGCTTGGCCTTGCAGCAGCACAAGCTCCGCGCTGGCGCGAGGGGCAGCCGCCTTCAATCTAACACAGGCTGGAGCGCAGGCACGCTCACCAGCGCATGGCAAGACGCTCCTTGCGAGGAGATGCGCACTGCATTTCTATACATCGTGATACGGCTGCCTGTCCCTGACCGCACCAGGAAACTGCATAGGCATGCACCCAGACGAGGACCGGACGCACCTAGGATACCAGGACAGGATCTGGAAGGGCTGCGCGGTGTAGAAGTCATTCCCGGACCGCGCCGGCTCCACCGGCGGCGCGCGCAGGAACTGCTCCGTCTGCCGCGCGGCCTCGTCGAACGTGGCGAAGCGCGCCTGCGCGCCGCCGCGAGCACTGCTCGCCAGGCGGCGTGCGCACTCTGCGCCGCAGAGTCTGCGGTGTGCCCCGCCACACAAGCAGGCCAGACAGGCGGGTCCGGCTGCCGGGGCAGCCGGCACTTCAAAGCGGCGCTGCGCGCAAAGCTGCTATGCGCCCAGCTGCGGCACAGCCGGCTGAGCGGGACGACTGGCAAATTCCAGCGCACACGAAGGCAGCAGGACGCCGCGCGGGTCACCGGCGCCTGTGTGGCCGTGCCTGCGTGCTGAGCGCGGACGCGTTGGCGCCCGGCGCCCGCAGCGTGGCGGGCGCGCGCTGCTCTATGGCTCGCCTCCGCACCAGCCCGGCCTGCCTCCGGGCTGTGCTCGTGAACTGCGCGCCCCCGTCCGCGGATCAGGCCGCCAGGGTCGACCCACCGACCAGAAGCGCTCAGGGTGTGTGCGGCCGCGTGATCATTCAGCATGCAGCTGCGCCGCCTGCTCCGGCGCACCATCCTACGGCGCAGGGGCACGAAATATACGCTGGCAGGAGTGCACGAGCTCGTGCGCACACGCGGGATCATGCTGCCAAGCTTGCAGCACCAGAGGGCGGCTCAGCGTGCGCCCGGCGCACCCCCGAGGGCGCCTCCGGCAGGCCCGGGATTGCGTCCAGGAAGCGTCCGCATATGAACGCGAGCGCGCACAGGCACAAGACTGCCGGAGTGGAGTAGCCGCGGCTCATGAACGCCTGCAGCGCATCTGCCGCGCCTTGGCCCAAGCTTCAGCCCTCGGGCGCACCCAGACCGCCTCGAGCGCCCGGCCCTCAGGCAAGTGATCCTGCAAGCGCTCTCGCGCGCGTACACAGCTCCAAGCTATACACGAGGACAGCAGTGGCTGCGAGTGTCTTTCCAGCCTCTGCAAACGTGAACGCCTGCCTCTGTGGCGCGAGCACACTTGTTCGGCAAGGAGACAACCTACACCTGCTTTGCTTTCGAAGCGCTGCTGTGCTGGCGTTCCTGTAATCTCACACTACTCACCTGAGTAGAACAACACCAAGCCTGGCTGTGGATGCCGGACTGTACCAGCTCACCGTGAGCCGCCCACGGCGTTGAGGCGAAGCAGTTCCAGCGCCTTGCACTTTGGTGCCAAAGAGCTTAGCTCAAAGTGGTATGTGATGATGAGGGCGTTGTGGCACCTCAAAGTCCGCCACGCGTGCGCAGCTCTGCCCCAACCACAGCGACCTTGGCTGTGCAGACACGGCCACGGGCGCATGCGCTCGTCTGTGACGATCGCCGCGGCAGCCCCGCAGCTGCTGTATGCGGAGAGCGCGGCGCCAAAGCATGACAACCCCATCCACCCGGAGTGTGCGGCGCGCGGGAGGGCGGTCATGGAGGCGCTCTCCACGGCGGGCCTAGACGCGCAAGCCCTGCCCGGGCAGGTGCGCCGACCCATCACACGACTGGCCCAGGCCCAGGCGCGTGCCCTGCGGTATGGTGCACGTGTCCTGGACCGGCGATGGAGCAGGGCAACCAGGGCCCATGGCCCCCTCGTCAGCGGCACCGCCCTCGACTCTAAAGCACACGTGTTGTAGTAGCAACCCCAGTCGTCCAGAACACATGCTGCATAGCTCGGGTGGCTCGCTGCAGCGCTTGCATCTCAACTGCCTGCAGGCCGGCGCCCGCGCTTGCCAAATTAATAAACCTGGGAGCGCGCAGGTGGCGCGCCTGGAGGGCTTTGCCGCGGCGCGCCTGGAGGACGTCTGCCTGGTGCTCGGGTGGCTCGCTGCAGCGCTTGCAACTCAACTGCCTGCAGGCCGGCGCCCGCGCTTGCCAAATTAATAAACCTGGGAGCGCGCAGGTGGCGCGCCTGGAGGGCTTTGCCGCGGCGCGCCTGGAGGACGTCTGCCTGGTGCACAGCCGCCAGTACGTGCTGGCGCTGCAGGCGCAGCTGGGCCGCCGCGGCGGCCTGTCGCAGCTCGACGCGGACACCTACGCGACGCCCTCCACGTTCGACGACTCGCTGCGGGTGCGCCCTGTCTCGCGCACCGCACGACTCGCCATGCAGCCTTGCATGATCTCTGCAGATGCACCTGCATGGCCCTGGCGCCTGCCTCCGCCGCCCCGCGCCCCGGTCCCCGCCCCTTGATGCCTTCTGCCTGAAGGCCGACAGGCGTGTGTGCCGCCACGCATGCCGCTCCTGCTCCGGGCCTGGTCGCGCTGCGCTGCTCGCGACTCGCCACGTTCTGCATCTGATGTCGCTGTGTGAAGGCGGCGCCCGTTGCGTGGCCTGCGGCAGGCCGCGGGCGCGGCGATGGCGCTGGTGGACGCCGTCGTGGCGGGCGCCTCCCCGCAGCGCCCGGCGCCGGCAGGCTTCGCCATCTGCCGGCCGCCCGGTGCGCGCCCGCGCTCGCGGCGCTGGATGCTGCAAGCCATGGCGGCACAGGAGCCGCTCTAACAGGCTGTGCTGTGGCTGGCCGTCTGCTGGCCGCCCAGCATGGGCCACCCGGCACGGCCAAGCCCATGGCTCTAAACGCCGTCAGCTGCGCTCACACAGGAGGCGCCTGGCCTGTGGCAGGCTGTGTTGCAGCCGGGCATGCCCTGCCAGTGTGCATTCGTGGGGGCCCGCGGGCGAGCTCATGAGGAACGTCGCACGAGCCTGCTGTGCTGTCAGCCTGGCGGCCGTGCACGGAGGGGCTCGAGGCGTGTTTGCGTTGGCCTGTTGCCACAAGCGGCATGCTGGGCCTGGGCTGCGCTGACGCCCGCGCGCCTCCAAATCAAGCAAGACTCCACGCCCTGGGCAGGCACCAGCGAGCCCTTGTGCAATCGCAAGCGACATAAAGCTGCTGCTCACTGTCTGCGGCGGGCGCGCAGGGCACCACGCAGTGGCGGCCGGCCCCATGGGCTTCTGCGTGTTTGGCACCGTCGCGATCGCGGCGCGCCACGCCCAGCGCTTCCACGGCCTGAAGAAGGTGCGGGGCAGGGCCGGTGCGTGCGCGGATGCTGAGCCCGCGGACAGGGCCTGCCCCGTCCGGTGAGCAGCGCTGTCAGCTGCGGAGGGGCTGCCACACACACGCAGACGTGGCGTGTCACGCGCGGGCGGCCTTGTTGACATGCGAGGCCTAGGGAAGTGCAAGGCTCAGCCGCTTTGCGCCAGCCCTGCTCTGCTGCGGTGGGGGCTGGGCCATGGTCACTGCGCAGCGCTGACGGGGTTCCGGTGGGGCCGGGCGACGCGCAGGTCTTCATCCTGGACTATGACGTGCACCACGGCAACGTGCGCCCTGCTCACGGCACGACAAGCCGGAGCCGCCTCACGCTGCCGTAATGAAGCCTCTCCCACTTGCGGCCGACATGCATTTGTGCATGGTTTCTGCTTCCTTGCTGTGCCACCCCTGCCATGCCTGTCAAGTTGCCGTTGCCACCGGCCATCTGCTCTCTTAGCCGTTCTTAGCCCTCTATCTGAATGTATCTATCTGCGACAAAAAGATGGGTTCTGAGCGCGGGGCCTCGTACCCATGTGTGAGCGTCAAGCAAGCGCGCCCGTCGCAGAGCGCAGACAGCACGGCGCGCGCGCGCGCCAGGGCACCAACGACCTCTTCTTCGACGACCCGTCGGTCATGTTTGTCAGCGTGCACCAGGCCGGCAGCTGGCCGTTCACGGGCGCCGTGCGCGAGGCGGGCGCCGCGGACGGCGAAGGCTTCACCATCAACCTGCCCGTGCCAGGCGCGCGCGGCCGCGCACCCACAGCCGCCTGCAGTGCAGCATGTGGCCCGTCCGCTCGACGCGCCGCCACACGGGTGGCGGGGTCGGGGTCTGTCCGAGCCGGCGCGCCGGGCAGCACGCATAGCAAGGGCGTGCGGGCGGCGCTCTGCCGCGCACCGTGTGTCAGGCAGCCGCGCGCGCGCAGGGGACTCGGGCGACGCGGCGATGGCGGCCGCCTTTGATGAGGTCGTCGGCCCGGCCGCCGAGCGCTTCCAGCCCGACATCATCCTGGCGCGCTCCCCGCCCGCCCGCGCGCCCGCCCGCGCCGCGCCTGTCGCGTGCACCGAGCCCGCAGCAACCGCCGACGGCCGTTACAGGCCCGAGCTGCGACGCAGCCGGGCGACATGCCGCCGGCACGCAGCCTGCGCGGCTCGAGGGCGGCGGAGCACCCGCGCGCGTCCGGGCCTTGCTGTAGCATGCCATGCATGAGAACAGCCCTTTGCACCCTTTGAGCTCATGCCGGTCCGCCGTGGGCGCTGCGCGCGCAGGTCTCCGCAGGCTACGACGCGCACTGGCGCGACCCGCTGGCGGGGCTGCAGATGCGCAACAGCACCTACCACCGCCTGGCCTGCCAGCTGAAGGCCCTCGCGGAGCGCCTGTGCGGTGCGCGCAGTTGCTGCGACAGCTGTGCTGCTGCCGCGCACAGCAGGGGCCGGCGCGGTGCGGGCCATGCGCAGGCGCCGGACGTGTGGCGCGCAGGCGGGCGGCTGGTTTTCATGCTGGAGGGCGGGTACGACCTGAAGGCGCTGGGCGAGTCGGTGGCGGAGACGTTCCGCGGGCTGCTGGGCCTGGTGTGTGTGGGGGGCCGCCTCCGCGCTGCTGACCCTCCTTGGGTCTGGGGCGCGCGCTGCTTAGTGTGTGGGCGGAGATATTCTGCGGGCTGCTGGGCCAGGTGTGTGTGGGGGGCCGCCTCCGCGCTGCTGACCCTCCTTGGGTCTGGGGCGCGCGCTGCTTAGTGTGTGGGCGGAGATATTCTGCGGGCTGCTGGGCCAGGCGTGTGGGGGAGGGCCGCCTCCGCGTCGCTGACCTTCCTTAGGGTCCGGGCCGCACGCTGCGCAGAGCATGGGCATGCTGTCTGGTCTTGCGAGCGCAACGCATGCTCACCGCGGACGCGCCGAACCCGAGCAGCCCATGGGCCCGGGCCTCATGCAGGCAGTGCAGGGCGGCGCCGGGCCGCCCGGACTGCATACGCGCCGTCACACAGAGCTGGGGCCACCATGCAATGTATGCAGTCTAGGTCTGGGATTTTTTTTGGATTTTTTTTTCCTTTACAGCACAGCCCCATGCATGGTGTACCCAACGGCACGCTGTGCCCGGCTGCGGCAGGCCTCCGTGGACGGCTTCAACGCAGACCTCTTGCGCGACGAGCCCGCCGAGAAAGTGCGAGCGGTCCTGAGGGAGGCGCGCCTTGTGCACTCCTTGTAACAAGGCAGGTGCAGGCGTATGCCCGGGTTGTCATGTTCATGCATTATGCCTGGGTTGTCATGTCAATAAGTTTGTACTGTCGATGTATTCGTGTTGCAAGTCTGTGGCTTCTTCGGTGTTCACATCCGGCTCACCTTAGAGTTTTGTCGCAGCAGGGCATAAGCTTTACACATGCAAGCGGCCGGGCATGCACTCGGTGCGCACTCCAACAGTCACAAGGGGACGGTTACACAGGTTACACACTCATAAAGACAGACACATACTTCAGGCCCACATACTTGGCGGGCCAATCCCTTCCATGCCCAGAATAGGTAAGCAAAGTACTTCAAGTGTTTCCAATATTTTTATTGTTCGGCATAGACGCCCACCAATAATGCGGTATAGTTGTGCAAAATGTGCATGCATGTTCATGCAGAACCCCGCAGGCCCATCGCTCAACAGCGCTGCGCACAAGTCTCTGATAGAGACAAACCTCCCAGAACCAGCCTGGTCCTGGCGCGGGACGGACCCTACACAGATAGGTGACAGAAATGCAAAGCGGACCGTTGATGTGCAAACGCCCATCTGCATCTCTGCAGGCACAGGCAGGGCAGTCTGGTGTCAGTAGTGCAGACCAAACCAAGCCCGACAAATGCACGCTGGGCGCCTCCCATACAGCAACGCTGCCACTTTAGCCCTCACACAGGCTCGCCGGCATGCCAAGCAGGAGGCGTCCTAGGGTGTGTGACTCGCCCCAGGCGCAGATCAGAGGGCGCTGAAGCAGCAGACTACAGAAGAAAAGACTGGGGTGGTGGGATAACATGGGGCTCGTTTCGGGCAGGACATAGCTAATGACGGGGCTCAACGCTGCAGTACCAACTGGAAAGCATCACCCTGCACACCCTGCCTCGCACTCAGCTCCCCCTTTTTCGCTTTCAACGAGGGTGCGCCTGCGCTCTGCTGGCGCTGCGACTGTGCAAGCGCTCCACACATGTGCCGGGCGTGCAGCGGCGGCTGCCTCGCAGCCGGTGCAGGGCTGCGAGAGCAGTGCTGCTCCTGGCGGAATGCTGTGCGCCGTCGGCCACCCCCCGCCGCCACCCTAGAAGCACGCCCACATGCAGCACAGCAACATGCGCATTGGCGCAGAGGCATGGGCGGCCACTCTGTGGATCACGCTGCACTTTTCCCCCACAGCGCGCAGCTCACAGACCCTCTGCTTATCAGGATACTGGCGCCGTGGAGGGGCGGGCGGCGCCCGCACGCGTCACCCGGACACCCGCAGCGCGCGCGGGCGCGGCACGGCATCGGCGCACTTCACGACGCCCAGCCCGGAGCGGCAGTCGCCCAGCGCGGCCAGCACCTGCCGCGCGCGCGCCACGGCATCGCACATGTCCTTGCAAGCACGCCCTGTCACGCTCTGTTGTCGTCACATATGAGGCGCCCATGCTGAAGGCAGGCTGCTGACAAGCCAGCAAATCATCCGAGGTGTCAGAGCGCGCCGTGCATCCTGGCAGGCCTGGCGATTGAGACGCATGCGCATGCCATGGCCCCCCAGGGAGCGGCTGCAGGCACAAGCAGGCATGCTGACGCCCTGCCCCACAGCTGGCAGGCGCAGCTTGACTGCGCATGCCCGCGCACTCAGGCTGACCTGTTACAGGCGGCGCAGAGACTAGCAGCAAACCAATCGTGCGGTGCGCAGCACCGCACGCATGTCCCGGAGGCCCCCCGGACATGCCAACGCATCGCAACAAGGTGCCACGCGCCCGCTCGCTCGTGTTCGCCGGGAACTTGCGCGCGAAGAGCGGGCACTCGGGCGGCAGCAGGCGCAGCGACCACGCCATCTCCGCGTCGCACGGCCGCCGGTCCGCCGGCGCGCCCGCACGCACAAACAGCCGCTCCGCCAACCTGTGCCAGCGGCTGCCAATCAGTAGAGACCCACACCGTGCAGGCTGTGACTTTAGCGGAGTCGAGCATGTGACGACTTTGTGTGCCCTACATGTGACACACAATGCGCAGCAGCATGACGCAGCTGTAAGTGCCTGTGATAGTCGCGTGGGCGCCACTAGCACACGTGCGGCGTACAGGCTGGTAATCAGATACCCGCCAGGCAACGTACACCCGTGACAGCAGCGGCCCGCATCGCGGTGGCGGCGCTGGCGCGGCACGCGCAGGGGTACCCTAAACATGTGCTGTGCTGCAGGCCTGCCAGGTGGGGCATGCGATCATGCAACACTTCTGACGGTCAGCGAGTGAAAAACACCTCACGCTACATCCCACTCTAACACGCCGCGCCCCAAGCTTCCACAATCGTGTGGGCATGGCGCAGCGCACATGATGGCGGCCGCCGCGTCGCACTGGCGCGGCCGGCGCAGCGCGCGCAGGCGCGCGGGCGTGACCTCGTGCGGCAGGAACTCGCGCGGGTGCGGGCCGCCCTTGGGCGGGAACTCCACGTGGCACAGGCGCCCGGCGCAGTCGGTCTCCTCCGACCGCCCCGCCAGCGCCAGCACAATCGCCAGCTGGTGCTCGTCGGAGTAGCAGCTGTACGGCCTGCGCGCGCGCGCCAGCGCCGCGCGCCTCGGCGGCGCGCACGGACCAGTGTGCAAAGATAAGCCAGCCCCAGCCAGCCCCAGTGTGATCGCCAGCTAGTCTCATCGGAGCGCAGCTGCACGGCCTGCGCGCGCACGCCAGCTCTGTGCTTTCCGGCGGCACGCAGGCCAGCGTTGCCAGCGCTGGCCACAGCAGGCCAGCCTCAAGAGGGCCGGGCGGCTCGCGTGCGGCGCGGTCGTGCCTCAAGTGGCGCACCGCCAACGCGAGCACGCTGGCCGGCTGGCGCAGTCGCTGTATGAAGCAGGGCACTGCCCGCCTGTACATGTTTTCTGTGACCTACTCACTATCCAAGTGCACATCAGCCCATGAGAGCACAGCTTAGCACAGGATGGGTGCGAAGCGAGCGCTGGAGCAGAGGCACCACAGTGACGACAAGCTTCACCCGCGCAGGCAGCAGAGCGGCTCCCTTACGCAAGCCCAGCCAGCGAAGACCGCGCTCTGTGCCAGTACCCAGCGATGCATGGCGGGGCCGGCGCCGCGCCGCACCCCTTCAGCTCGTCGTCCCAGCCGCGGTCGTAGCAGACGCGGCGGAACACCGCATCAACGACCGTGTCCTCTAAGAACAGGCGCGCGTGCTGGCGCGTGACCGCAAACCACTGGCTGGACTTGCGCCACGCGCGCGGCGAGAAGCTAGGCCAGCCGCGCGCCATGGCCGGGTGCCGCCGCCATTCGCTCATGTCCCGCTTCGGCTGCACGCGCGCGGCGCGTCGTCATGCACGGGTGCTGCAGGACATCATTGTGCGTACTTGAGCCAAAGCAAGCGCCGCCTGCTGGCCTCGATGCAGTTGCCATATCCCGAGCAGGCACCCCGCGTTGCCCAGCAAGCACGTCAAGGGACGCGCAGAGCTGTCTGGGCGGGCGGGCCCGACCAGCTCGTGTGACCTCTTCAACAACGCATGTCCCTGAGAGAAAGCCACACAAGCTGTGTGGGCAGCCCTGCAAAATGCACTGCGCCCGACCCAACAAAAAGCGCATGCATGCGTCTGGCGCGGATCGGCGGCCGAGCTGCGGGCGCGCCCGGCGTCGCAGGTGAAGCGCAGTGCCGCTCTCGCTTAGAGCCGGGCCTCCTCCCGCCACAACACCGACAAGCGACACGCTGCAGCCCGCGGGGCAGCCGGGGCGCCAGGCGCCGCGCCCGCGCCGGGGCGCACCGTGTGCAGGCACGCGTCCACGCGCGAGCGCGGCTCCGAGATGAGCTGCTGGTACACGAGCGCGGGCGGGTAGAGCGGGATGTCGGCCTCGCTCAGCAGCGCCAGCTTCGCGTTGGCCGGGTCGCCCAGCGCGGCGCGCAGCAGCGCCTTGGACGCGTCCACCAGCGCGTGGCCGCCCCAGGTCGCGTTCAGGTGCGCGGGCACCTCGCGCCCGTGGAAAAGCGAGCCGCGCGGGAAGCCTGCGCGCACGCGGCGCGAAGCCTCGGGCGGCGCGGGCCGGCGCGGCCAGCGAGGGCGCCGCTCTTCAGCCACTGCCTGCCCTCGCGTGTTCCGGCCGCGCACGCGCAGCCTCAGGCAGCGCTGTGCCCGCGGTGCCTGCCAGTGCAGGGCCCCCCGGTCATGTCGGTGTATGCTGGCGCCGACTCGCGCCCATGACAGCGAGCGATCAGGTCGCCCGGCGGATGCCACGGCGAATACAGCCCTCCCTGCAGCATGTTCGGCAGCAGCCTGGGTGTCCGCTTGGCCGCAGTGTTGAGGCAGGGCTGCACGGGCAGGCACACTGCAGCTCTGACACTGTAGATGCGCATGCCCCCAGCATCCAGGGAGCCCGGCCGTGCCTGCAAAGTCTGGCGGCGTGTGCACGTAAATGGAGAACATGTGCTGGTTGCCGATCGCGCTGGGCGCCGCGGGGTCCGCGCGGCAGGCCGATGCAACGTCCGCATACGCGCGCGCGGAGCAGCCGCCCGCGCGCAGCGCGCTCAGGGGCACCTCCCCGCCCGCCGCCTCAAACCACAGCGCCCACGCGGCCTCGTGCGGCATCGAGCCGCGCGTCAGCAGCAGCAGCGCGACCTTGGGCACGCCCGTGGCCGCCGCGCAGCGCGCCTGCGGCGCGGCGGGGGCGAGCGTTACCGCTGTGCTCCCGCATGCCGGGCGCCGCCGCCGGATGCACTCTCCCTGGTCGCGCTGGGCCCCGCCCGCCAGCGGCAGCGAGCGCGGTGCTTGACAAGCGAGCGCCGGCAGCCCACCCGGCAAAACAGGAGGCAGACACAGCCTATCGATCTGACAGATGTCAACGGTCCCAGCACACGCCCACAATAGACCTGATGCGCTGCAATAATGTGCAGGGAGCTGGCCACAAGCTGCAGCGCTGCAGCGCCCTGCGTGCACGCCCCTGCGCACACGCCCCTGCACGGCAGGTGGGCGGAGCCGTAGGTAGGCAGAACGCGACGGCGGAGCCGGCTGGCGCGAAACGGCAGGCCCAAGCTCTGCTGGAGCCGTGCTGCGGCGCGCCTGCACGCTGCCGGGCGCAGCGGCGGGCAGCGAGGACCGCGCGATGGCGGCGTGCGCCGCGCGGCCGGCCTCGCCGCCGGCGCGCCGGCGCAGCAGCGCGACGCCGCCGGCGTACATGCCGCCGCTCACCAGCAGCGCGGCGAGCAGCAGCAGGCCCCAGCTGTGCCGCCGCGCCCAGGCCGCCGCCTGCCGCGCCAGCGCCAGCACCTGCGCCGGCGCCACGCAAGTCAACCCTAACCCTAACCGCCCCGCCGCGCCTGTATAGGCGCGCGTCCGCTGCGCTGTCTGCGCAGCCGCGCCAGCGCCAGCACCTGCGCCGGCGCTGCTGCCGCTCAAGCGCTGTCCGGTCGCAGCAGCGAGGCAGCCCCCAGCCTCTACGGTCCGCCGTCGCTTGCACCAGGTGCGAGCTGAGGGCGGGGCGTCAGGCGCCGGTCGCCCGTCCGCTCCCAGGCCGCGGCCGGCTCTGCGGCCACCCACATGCAGGCACCGTACGCATCACAGGCGAGCCGTGCAGCCAGCCCTGATAGGGCCAGGAGAGCGGGCGAGTGGCGAGGGCGCCTGCGGGCAGGGCCCCGCGCGCGCTGCGCCTACTTCGCGGCCAGCCCCGCCAGCGAGCCGGCGGCTGTGAGCTTGCCGCTGGTGGAGCAGAGCGGGCGGGCGGTGTGCAGCACGCCAAGCAGCGCAGCTCGCGTGGTGCTCGGTGCGGCGCTGCCAGCTGTCCTTCGCCCCAAGTGCGCCGGAAAGCGCAAAGAGGCAGGGAGCTGCGCGCAGAGCTGAGCTCGCCCCCTCTCCCCTCGTCTCCTATAACACCTCTGAGCCCCACGTTCCCCACGCCCAGTGACTGGCTGCCCCACACCTGTGACAGGTAGGCCGCTTCGCCGCTGCGCCTGCGTCGCAGGCGGCGCCGCTGCTCCCGTGCGCTCTCCCCGCCTTGCGGAGAGCCGCTCCAAGGCCGCGCCGCCGTCCCCGGGCTCTTGGTGCTGGTCCCGGCCTTCCCCGCGGACCGCGGCCCGGTCCAGGCCTGCTCCTCATCCGGGTCGCGCATCCAGCGCACGCGGCGTCACGGCTGGGCGACAGGCTGCTGGGTGCGACGCACGCAGCCGGCGCCCCACGACGGTGACCGTAGGAGCGGCCGCGCGGCGCTCTGCAGCCACTGCTCCCGTCCGCTGCCAGTGCCGACACCGTGCGCCCCCTGCCGTGACCGGGGATATAAGGTATATGACCAGCTATGCAACAGGGCTTGCCGCGCGGCTGCGCCTCTCAGAATGCCTGCTGTAGCTAGATCTGAATATTCTGGCTATGTTTACTAGCCGCAAACTTTGGCTGCTACTGCAAGTTGCAATGCACGAGCATGCACGCTAAACCACGCAGCGTTGACGTGCAGTCTTGGATACACACGCGCTGGCCGAGAGAGCGGGCTCACCTGTTGACCTGCGAGTAGCTTGCGTTCAGCAAGGCCCAGTGGCCAGAGGCGGCCCGAGCCACTTGCTGCACTGGCACCGCACTGCACTCCTCCAGCCCAATGCTTGCTTTCTCGCCTCTTGTTCGAGATATGGCCAGTCCGGTGAGGTCAGCGAGCGGGACTCCTGCCGCCCTGCCAAGGGTTGGCATCTTGCTTGCGCTCTGCCAGGTACGATCTGCGGGGGCGGAGACACCAATACATCCCACATATTGCACAATCAGGAGGTATACCTGCACACGTATGCAGGCGTCTGGCACGTGTCCTTAGCCGCGCTGTGCGCCCAGCTGCACTTGCATTCAGCCAATTGCAGCGGGGGCGGGGAGGACAGCAATGCAAGGCTGCAGCAGGCCAATGCAACACAGCCGCGTGCTGCTGCGACACTCAACGCTCGCCGCCGGGCCCCGCCTAGGTGTGCAGCCTGAAAGCGTGCCGCATAACTCCCTTGTGCAAAGCGCTCGCTGTGCTGCTTGTGCTGCTGTGTTGCTCAAACACGCCAGCCCTGCGCAACAGTCTGTTGGTGTGCCTGCCACTCTGTGTCCAGCACCCACAGTGACCTGTCTAGGTGCATTGCCGGACAGGTGTGTACGTTTCCTGCAGCACAGAGGCCGCAAGCTCTGCTTGCATACCCTGAGCACTCGGCGTGTGCGCTGGCAGGAGCACTGCGGCGCTTGGCGCGCCCGCAGGCGGCTGCAGGCGGGCCGGTGCGGCCTATGGCCGCGAGCGACAGCGGAGACGGGTCTGATACGGGTGGCCCCGTGCGGTACCCGGACGTGTACGGAGGCCGCAGCTATGCGGACCCGGTCGGCGGCCTCACCGGCAGCGCAGGCGCGGCCAGCGCCAGGGCTGCTGACCGAGAGGAGCTGGAGGCGGGCGCGAGGCAGGAGTCCGACGTCTTCGCGGACACGTACCAGGTGCGGGCTCACCTGCTTTGTACTATCTAATGATAATCAAGCGTGCGGCGCTGCCCGTTGGGCTGAGTGCTCAGTGTGCAGCCAAACGTCTTGGTCTTTGGCCCAACCTCATGAGCGCTTTGTCCTGTATCAGTCAGCAGGTATCACATGCAGAACCAGCAGACTTGCAGTCTCACGGGGCACAACCTGTCTCAAGCGCAAAGCTGGCTTATTTCCCTGTGCCGCCTGTGCAAGGCATGGTCGACTTGCGCGCTGAGCAGAGCCAGCATGCTGATTCCCTGACATGGCCAAACACAGCGAGGTGTGCAACAGCCATGCGCGCATGGGGGCTGGTAGGTGGGTAGCGATGGCTCCTCGCCCATGCAACATGGCCTTGGGCAACCCATCAAGCGGCACAGTCAACCGGGCAACATGTCTCCTAGAAAGAGCCCCCTGAGCATGTCGGCTGTGTGGGTGCAGGGAGTGGAGCCGAGCGGCTTCAACCCGCAGCGCTACTTTGCGGAGAATCGCTGGGCGCGCAACGCGGCGGTCGGCGCAGGCGCCTTCTTTGCCATCACGCTCGCGGTCACGCTCGCGCGCGTCGCGAAGCGCTACAACTCGCCGACGTCCAAGCGGCGGCGCACCGTCGACATGAACAAGGCAGGGCTCCTGATCGCCGCCGCTGCAAATGCTGCTGTCCTGTAGCTTCATAGCAGCGTGGATGCGCATTGTGATATATATGCAACACCATCAAGCATGTTGGATGTTGTGTCGCCTGCACCCCGCCCCTCTGCGCGCCCTGCACGGGTCATGCGGCTGCAAAATTGATGGTGAAAAGCAGCGAGTGTCGAGCTGCCCGTGCAAGGCTTCAGGCACTTGGGATGTGCGTGCGCGTCCAGGCGGTGGTGGAGGAGCTGGACGAGTACCTGCCCGCACGCAGGAGCGAGCTCACGTCAGGTGCGGCCCCGGCCGATTCTCTATTTCATTGATATATCTCGCCCTCGCGCATTGGGCATACCTGCTCGGTGCTGCACAGTAGCATGGTTGACTTGTGTGCATCCTCAGAATCGGTGCGACTTGCTATGTCAATTTGTATGATGCTCAATGCCTCACAGCAGGCTGTGCACGCATTGCCCTGTGCCTCTATAATAGCAGTGTCAAGCAAGGTAGCGCGCCATGCAGGGGTACTGCGCGCGCTGCGCGCACGCAGCGGGTTCAGCAACGTCGAGGTCTTCCGCAAGTACCTGGTGCGGCCTGCTGTCAGCTTGCCACACTGCCTGCTGCCTTCCACACATACCACTGCCAAGTGTGTGGCTCAATGCATGCCAGCTTCTGTTTCCACGCAACGCTTTGCGCCACCGGCATGCTTGCAGTCACCCCGCGCGCCTCGCCACACAGGTCGCAACCCCTGCATCGCCTGCCTCCCTTGGCAGCCCGTTGCGCAGGCCCGCTTTGTTGATGTGCGCTCTGCCGCGCGGCAGTGGTACCTGCTGCGCGAGCGCAAGTTTGACGACGACGCTGTCCAGGACCTAGTTGCGCTCAAGGCCGGCCTGGGCATGTCTGATGGCGAGGTGCGCAGTGATATGTCAGCCGTGCCCATCTATGGCCATGTTCGAGTGACTGTGTCAGTAGTTACAAGCAGAGCAATATCTCTGACTCTGATTGACAGTGACCTCCACTTACGCTGGTGCACGATTTCTCGACCTCAGCCGCTGCACACAAGGTGCTATGAGATGTGTTGGCATGGCATGATCTGGGACGTGTCCAGTTGCGGCTTGAATGCCAGTCCACTGCAAACGCAAGGTGCTGCCGGGCCCGACAGGTGGCCACGGCGTTGAAGGACCGCGCGCAGCGCATCTACGAGAAGTACGGCAACGTCATGCTGGACGTGGCCGGCATGACCAAGGCGGGCATCGAGCGCAAGGCCACCTGCCGCGCGCTCTTCTCCAAGCTCCTCTACCTGGCTGGCGCGCCTGACCTTGATCCCCTGCCTATTGATGGGAACTTCCGACAGGCACAGCCAATGCATCGAGATGCGCAGGCCTGCAGCAGCTGCCCAGAGCGCTCTATGGAGTGCTCGTACCTTCTTATGTGAGGCATGCATGTCGCACCCTTGCAAGCTGAGCAGAAGAGCGACTGTGCACGTGCGGCACGCTGCACCTCCTGTGCGCTGTGCTATGTCTGCTGTATCCCCGAAATGTGCTCGCCATGCCTGCGCAGAGAACGAGCGCGTGCTGCCGCAAGAGGGCGAGGCCGGGCGCAGCCTGAACATCCCCGAGGTGTTTGGCGCTACGGTGGATGATGCGAATGAGCTGCGGATAGTCAGCCTGTATGAGGCGCGTGCGCCCCATGCCGCACCGTCAGTGTCACAACATCAGTTGAAGTTTTGGGGAAAATGCGCAAGATATGGCGGTTGCCTCGCGTTCTGCCGCCTCAAGGACGACGTGCAGCACTGTTGCCAACACCAGCTGCCCTGCATTGCACCCGCGAGGCTCTTTGACATGCTGTGCACACACCAAGCCTGACTTGCATGCAATGGCTTTCATGCAGAGCACTGCATGCGAAGGTACACAGGCGCATGCATGCGAGACGTCATGCATGGTCACTTTCTGGCCGTCCACGTGAGCTGAGGCTCTCGCCGATGCATGCGCAGGTTGACCTGGACAATCTGGAGAATCAGTTTTTGCCTGGCAGCGGCGGCGGCCTGGGTGGTCCAGGCCTCAGCCCGCCGCCGGCTGTGTAGTGTCAGCACTGGTCAATTTTGGTACTTAAGAAGCGCAGGCGCTTTTTGGCACCTGTGCTCAACAGGTTGCATAGAGTATGTCCTGCTGTGCACGCAGGAGGCTGAACCAAAGGGGGATAATTATTGCTGCTAGAGTCCAGTCCGCGTGTAGTCTACATGCAGCGCCGCTGCATGCTTCCATCTGGAACAGCGAACCGCCTGCAAAATCGTTTTAAGGCACTTCGTGACCGCTCGTGCTGCTAGTCCTGGCTTGGGATCTGTTGCTCTACACCTGTGTGCATGAACAGTTGTTGATGTCGCCATGGGTGTCGCCATGATGCATCATGCTCAGGTTGTACCTATCAGCGCTCGAGTGCTGCCCCGTGGCTGAAGAAAGCCTTTCTGTTTTCCGCTGCAGTCATCGTGATCGACATCTTCATCGACCAGAGGTAAACCGCGCAGGAGTGCGGTTCACAGGGTGTGCACGGTGCAAGCCCAAGTGCGGCGCACGAGGGAGTTGTCCAGGTGCAAGCTTGTGCGGCGGCTGGAGCTGGCACTGTTGAGATAGGCTGATGCATCTGCGCACATACATGAGCAGCCAGCTCTTGAGCTGGTGCAGTGTGTTCACAGTGCATTGGTGCACAAAGCAGGCCACTGCCATGCAGATCACCATGTCTGCCACGCTGTCGTGTTTGTACTCGAGGACAGCAAGTGGGTACACACATGTGGCTACTCGAGCAGTCTGCCTGCACCACTCTCAAAGCACTTGGTGCCGCTCATATGAGGGGCACCAAGTGCCTTGAGAGTGCTGCAAACAGACTGCTCGTTGAAGCAATTATGTATATCTGTTTGCTGTCACTGAAGCACAAACTTCACGCCCTGGCAGACATGATGATCTGCATCGCATTCTTCGTGAGCTTTCTGCTCTACAGACAGCAACTGCGGCTGGTCATATCTATCGCACGGCATGCCAGCGCCAGCACGCTGAGCGGGGCGCAGAACTTCAAGGATATCGTCAGACAACCTGGCCATGGATACCAGCTCTGCACTACCAGTGGTCTTCATGGTCGCGCTGTATTTGCAGCGTGCCGTGTTCCTTTAGAGATGCTGCCACGACGGATAACAATGTTATCGTAACATGATTGGCTGTTGCGAGCCTTGTAGGCAATACTCTGCACGAGCTGCACAGACGCAAGTCAGCTGTAGAAGGGACAATGCTGGCGAAGGAAAGCACCTTCTTGCACCTTCTTTCTGAAGGTGCAATCCTGGGTTGAGGCTCGGCCTGGGCCTGCCCTAGTCAGGGTACGGTGGTCCTGTCATGTGGAAATGTACTTAGCAGCAGCAGCCTTTTGGAAGCAACGCCTGTGGGAACGTATGCTTTGGGCAGTGCTATGTAATGATGAAACGTGCAGTGATGAAACGTGCACGCAGGCAGCAGGCTACACAGCGTAGCTGCACACGAGGGCTCATGCATCGCAACGTGTGCAGTGCGATACATGGCCAACACTGTCGCCTTGCTTGCATCTCAGTCACCGCCTCCGTCAATCACCTGCGCGGGCGGGTGCTGCGCCATGCGCGCCAGCTCGGCTCCCAGCATGTGCGCGCAGCTGCTGAAGGTGACCTGCAGCCCAAGCGCCACCCATCCGCCATCACCATCTTATCTGCTTTTGGGCAGCTCTCAGCACTGCGCCGATCCTGTCCATTCCTTGTACCTTGCATGTGCTGTGCCTTGCAACTGGGGCACGCCCTGCAGCTGGTTCATAAAGTGGAGCAGCTGACTGATGAAGCAGAGCGCATGATGGTGCAGGGTACACAAAGCAACTCACATCTGCCCTATCACGCGCGACACTGCTCACACCTGTCCCGCACAGGCGGGCGCAAACGCTGCCCAGCCGCGCAGCCACCTTTGCAGCTCTCTTCATTGCATGCGCTTCGGTGCGCGGTCGCGCGCACCTGCCGCGCGCCGCCGGGCGCCATGGCCGCCAGCAGCGCGGCCACCTCGCCGCGCGTCACCGCCGGGTTGACCAGCCGGCAGAAGGCGGCAAACTGCGGCTCGTCCAGCGTGCCGCGCGCGCCGGCCGCGGCGCCGCCCGCCAGCCGGAACGCCGCGCGCACGGGCGCCAGCGCGGCCTCGCGCTGGTCCAGCCTGTGCCGCAGCGCAGCCTGCGCGCAGCGCAGCGTCTTCTGATTGCGTCAACATGCGAACAGCATGGGGTTGCAAGGGGGCGCATGCGTAGCCGCATGCTCCTTCAAAACACGCTGCCGCACAGCCCATTGACCTACAGGGCCAGGTGCGGGAGTCCAGCAGCCCACAACAGCCACACCCCAGCTGCACAGTGCTGGGGCGATTCGCTCACATTGACTCAGAGGATTATTGATGGCAGTGGTAACAATGATGACACGAGGCGCCATGCCTGCAAGAGGATGGGGAACGACACGCCGGCGGCCGCGGCCGCAGCGCAAGGGGGCACCACGGCAGGCGCCGGCGCCGCTCTGCCGGCCGACACCCGCCTGGCCGCCATGCCGCCCCGCGCCGCTTCTAGCACAGCTGCCTCCTCCTGCATTGCATGTGACTTCATGTGCAGCTCACGCAAGGAGTTGTAACGCATGCGGCATGCTTGCTCCCCTTGCTCGAGTGCACTCACGGCGTCGAGCATGTATCGAGCACAACTGCAACTTCTTTTGCAGGTGTTTACAGGTTTAGGTATGTGTTTTGCACCTAAAGAACATGTCTGCTGGAAGCGCCGCTGCCCAAGGGATGCGCCCGCGCCTTGCGTGCATGCTACGGCGCGCGCACCCTGGGGGCGACCAGCGCGCGCAGCACATCTGCGACCGCCGCGGGCGGCAGCGGCGCGGACCCAAGGCTCTGCGCGGTCGCGGCAGCGCCGTCAGCATCTGCAGGGGCGCCCCCGCCGCGCGCGCCGGGCGCGTGCGCCGCGGCAGTGGCGGCGGCGCAGCACGCGGCGGCCGCCTGCTCCGCCCGGAACTCCTCGTCTACCTCGTTCCTGCGCAGGTGTAGGGTAGGTTTATGAATGGGGTTACCCTACCCTGGTGCGGTGCGCAATGTCTGTTTGCAGCAGGACCTCCTGCAGCGAATGAAGCACACCAGATGCCGCACCTGAGCACCCGCCCAAACAGGTCCGCCTCAGCGTCGGCGGCCGCGTGGCGGCCCAGCGCCGCCAGCAGGCCCGCCAGCGCGCCGCGGATCAGCGGGCGCAGGCCGAAGCGCTGCGTCAGGAACGCGTACAGGTGCGCCTCCAGCGTCTCCCGCGCTTGGCCAGCGGCGGCCAGCCTGCATGCAACAACAGGTTGCGTCGGAGCGTGAGGCAAGCTGTTGATTACAGTTGAGGCATGGGGCCTTCGTGCCGCGCGCCGTCAACAGCGCCAACGGTGAATCAGCACCCTTGCTCTGTCATTTGCATAGTAGCAGCTGATCAATCATCACGCATCCATCCTTTGGTGCTGCGCATGTAGCAGGGGGCCGAGCAGCCCTCCGCACCGCTGGTCAGCTTGAGCCTTGGACGAAAAGACGTCTACAATGAGCTCATGAAGATGCCCAAGCGTCATTGCCCGCGCCTTAGCCCCCCGTCTTGTGCCTCCGCCAGCCCAAGGCCCTCGCCGCCGGTCTGCTGTCATGTCGCCAAGCACTGCGGCTTGACGGCTGTGGGGCCCATCAATGATCGCCTCGAAGCTGTCGGGCCCTCGCATCTCGGTTCCTCCGGGTAGTCTTTTTGCTGAGTCCGCCCTTGCCTTTTCAGAGCTCCTGGGCAGCCTCGCTGTTGTGGCGCCCGCCGCCCTGTCGGGGTCATCGCAGCCCCCCTTCAACGACTTTGCTGCCGCCCCTTGCCCAGCATGCCCTCCCGCCATTCCTGAGAACCCGGACCGCCCCAGCCGGCGCCTCTGCTGCTGCTAGCTGTTCGAGCAGCACGCCATCCCGGACCCCAGAACCGGTTCTTCCCGGCCCCGAGCATGCCTGGGCGCACCCGGCCTGCCGCCGCCCCTCCGAGCGCCAGGGCAGCGTGCCGGCCGCATACGTGCAGGCGCCGGCCGCCGCGCGCCGCGCGAGGCGGTCGGCGCGCCGGTGCGCGCGCTGCAGGTCCTCCGCCAGCGACGCGTTCGCGCGGCGCAGGCGCGCCACATCCCCCTCCAGCACCTGATGCGTCAGGAGCGTTTCTGCATGGGTCTGCTTTCCCAGAACAGGTGCCTGCGGTATGCCTCCAAGGCTCCCTCTGTTGCAAGGGCAAGAACGGCGTGCTGCGGAGGATTTAGCAGCTCCGCTGCAGGACGGCATGCAGGACGGCATGGTGCACGCAGATGCACGCAAGGGCGTGCCTGGGTCAGACCGATGGCTTGGCTGGTCTCACACAAGTGCCTGCGCTGCCAGCTCGGCTGCATAGAAGGCAATCAATGCGCAATTCATTATCTATGTAGCAGCCATACAGCCTCGTCCATGCGCAGCCCCGCAGCAACAACTCGTGGATATGTAGTAGAGCATGCCTGCTTGGCGGCAGCCAAGCGTGCGCGTGCATCCTCCACATCCTGCCCCGCGGCCCGCAGGCTCAACACCACGCCCTGCAAGTGCGCGACCTCTTCCTGGCAGTCAGGTCAGGCACGCTCGAAATGCTTGACTGTGCCAGCACGCTTATCAAACACCTCTGCAAGCTGCCAGTGCGCACCAGATGTCCTGGTGTACGCTGCGAAAAAGGCTATCGCGCATGCCTTTCTGGGCAAAGGGCTTTAATCATTTGTTCGGTGCGTGGCAGCAAAGCATTTTTTTTAAATGACCAGCAGTATCATTTTTTTCAGCGTAAGCAATGAAGACGTGAACTGCGTGCATGACCAGCTTGGGGCCCTGCTGTCTGCATGCACCTGACGATTCGCGAGCGCGGCGCCTGCGCTGGCCTCCTGGCCCTCGAGCAGCACACGCCAGTCCTCAAACAGCTGCACAGCGAAGCAGCGCAGATCCTGCGCGCCTGCTGCCCCGTCAGGGGCACACTGTGCAGCTGGGCGGCAGCGCGCCCTTGCGTGGCAGGGCTGCGGTCTGCTGACAAGGGTGCAGAGGCGACTCAAGCGACGCTGCAGGCAGGTCGCACGCATGGAGCGCGTTGCTGAGCACAAGCAAGGGACGCTGTTAAGGCTTCACAGCGCGCCTGGAGCAGGCGCGCCTCAGGAGCCTGGCCGCAGCTCGCCAGGTGCGCGGCGGTGCCCTCCATGCACATGTCCAACAGGTCACGCTTGGCAAGCAGCCGAACCGCACTGCCCCGCAATGCAGCATGACCTTGAGTGTTGAGCTGTAGTCTAGAACCTCTTGGTTACAGATTGCTGCAGCTGGCACTACGACGCTGTCACGTCACACACTCGCTTGGCAGCGCAGCCCAGCAACAGGACGAGGCAGGCACAACGAAGAGGCCTGGGTGCTGCGGTGGTCACCGAGTCGGCCTGTTACCTGTGCGCTAGTTTTTCCTCTGTCGTACGCGCTGCTGCATCCGCGCGCTGCAGCACATCCTGCAGCGCGTGCAGCTTCCCTGCTGAGCAGGCTCTGTGGATATGCACGCATAGGTGAAGCACAAGCCAAGCTCCTGCCTGCAGCTCGCCGTCCAGCTCGCGCTCCCAGGCGCAGCTGCCGGGCTCGCCGCGTCCCTGCCGCAGTGCCTTCAGCGCTGCGATCAAGTGCTGTGCCTGACCCAGGCCTGCGCACTCCATGCCTGTGCTCTGCAATCGCTCTACGTCCAGGAAAGGATGGGTCAGCGTGAGATCGCCGGCGTGGCGGGCACTTACGCAGCTGTCCGATCGCCATGCAAATTGCCGGTCAAGACCTGTACAGGTTAGGGAACAGGGGCAGTGCCTGCGCTGCGCAGTGCGCACCAGGAGGCTGGAACTCCAAGCGACTTGGCCGCTGTAAGAGCCAGGGGGGAGGTTTAGACCGAGTGCCTGCGTGTTCCAGTTAACTGCTTTGCTGTGAGGTGGCGGCCGGCGCTGGGACCGGGGTCGAGCAGGTCCGCAGGCGGCCGCCAGGGGACGGGCTCAGATGGCGGACGTCCCGCCAAACCAGACCATATATGTGAACAACCTGCCCGACAAAATAAAGAAAGAGGGTGCGGCTGCGCGGCGCGCGTGGGCACTCTTGCTGCACATGCATTCAAAGGGGCTGACGGAAGCGTGCGGCGCCGCGCAGAGCTGAAGAAATGCCTGTACGCCATCTTCTCCCAGTTTGGGAAGATCATGGACATTGTGGCGATGAAGACGTATCGGCTGCGCGGCCAGGCCTGGATTGTGTTTGCGGACGTCGCCGCGTCCACCACCGCGCTGCGCTCCATGCAGGGCTTCCCCTTCTTTGACAAGCCAATGGTGCGGGCCGGCATCGGCGCCTCGTCTGCTCTCCGCTGCCCTGGCGGCGTGAGCGCTGCATCCAAGCAGTTGCCAGCGGCCTCCTCTGAGCGCCGGCGTGCGCCTCGCAGCGGCTGACGTTTGCAAAGACAAAGTCTGACGCGGTGGCAAAGGCGGATGGCTCGTTTGTAGAGCGCAACGCCAAGGAGCGACAAAAGAAGAACACGATGGAACGCGGTGCGCTGTCGGCGGCGCTCCTGCTCCTCCTTGTCGTTGTCATGGCACTCCCAACAGGCCAACAGACGTGCGCGAAGGCTTCAAGGGCTTTTCCTCCAGTGTGCTGTTCGCAAAGACGCCCGCGTGCGTCCCTGTGCCTGGCCCAGTTGCGGCTGAGCTTGAGCGGTGCGCCGGCGCGCGCAGAGAAGCTGATGAACCGGAGCAAGACCAAGGGGGCGGCTCCGGCGCCGGGCGCGGCTCCGCAGGTGACCAACCCCACCCAGCGTCGCAGCATGCCGTCGTGGCACCTGAGACAGCGCTGGTGGCAGCTTGGGACCGGGCCTGCGTGGTGGCGAGTGCAGCAACGCAAATGGCGAAAGCAGCCGCGCACGGTGGCAGAGCAGGGGCGAGCACCCAATGCGGCCCTGCTGGCACACTGACGCCCTTGTGCTCGACTGCCCCATGGCTTTCTATCTTGTCGTTCCATGTGCCGCCCCAGCCTCTCAGCAGGCGGGGAGGCCTGCTGGCGCCCGGAGCTCGGGCGGCTTGCAGACCGGCAGCCGGCCGGCGCAGGGCGGCGCGAGCGCGAGCGGCGAGGCGCCGCCGCACAACATCTTGTTCGTGGAGAACCTGCCCGAGGCGACCACGAGCAACATGCTGTCGCTGCTGTTCAACCAGTACCCGGGTTACAAGGAGGCGCGCGCGCCCCGCTGCGCCCACGCGTCCCTCCCTTCCCTGGGCCGGCTGCGAGCATGCACCCCTGCGCTTCAGCTGCCATCACGGCGAGCGCAGCCGCCTGACGCCTCATGTCCCTGGGCCTCCCAGCCATGCATGCCATGGAGCCCGCGCAAGGAGCGGCGCGTCGGCCAGCCGCCCCGACGCCTGGTGCGGCGCGCAGGTGCGCATGGTGGAGGCGCGGCCAGGCATCGCTTTTGTGGAGTTCGAGAACGAGGCGCAGGCGGCAGTGGCCATGTCCGGGCTGCAGCTGTTCCAGATCACGCCCACCAAGGCCATGCGCATCTCCTACGCCAAGCAGTGAGCGGCTGCGGGGCGCGGCGCGCGGCGCGCGCGCGGCTGCCGCGCGCTCTCCCGCGCGGCGGGGCCGCATCGTGCCTGGACCTTTGTGGTGGCTTTGCGTGGTGCCCTGTGTGCTCTGCTGGTGACTTATGCTGGATGTCTCAGCGCACGCTCCTGCTGTAGCGTCCGTGCGCGCAGAGTGGTGTCCTGACCCACTCACTTTCATGGCCCGCAGCTCTTGCTCGCCCGCCTGTGCGCGGCCACCGCCTGTCGGATGTGCGGGGAGCGTGAGCGTGTTGGTGCTTGGTGGCCTCCCTGCATGCCGGGTGGCCAGACGTTGCAAACTTGTCAGTAAGCCCAAAACCTGAAACGCCTGCAGCAGTTCTTTACACATCTAGATAATGACACGCACATGCAACAGCACCTCTCTGCTGCCGATCAGGACAGGCGCGGCTGTGCGCACATGCGGCGTACAGACCAGAACCCACTCATCCATGCACTTGCAGCCTTGTGGCTGTGTCTCCTGGAACAAGTACAGACTCAAGTGCCATCCCTTGGCGCATTCCAGTTCACTTCACACGTTATGCGTCACGCACAGCAGCGGGCTGCAGCCCAGCTGCAGCTGTACTCAAAACTCCTGATTGCAGGCGGCAAAGTGTGCTTTGCGCTGCACGTCGTCGCCGACGCGCGCTCCCTGGCGCCGCTCGGCGGGCCGGCGGCGCTCAGTCGAGGAGGTAGATGCGCGACTGCACGTCGCCGACCACCCACTCGAATGTGCCCAGCAGGCCCTCGCCCGTCACTGCGCTGCAGCCCGCAACGCGGCAGTGCCGCGCGCCCATCGCGGCCAGGTCCAGCGCCTGCGCCCCGGCAGATGCGAGGGTTTGGAGCGAGGCCCCGCAGGGTGCTAGGGCGGGCGGCGCCAGGCGGGCGAGCGGCGCGACCACGATGCAGGACATGCTGCATGCCTCACGTCCGCGCTCAAGCCAGGCGCTAGGCGCTCCTCCTGCTGGGACGCGAATATCTGTTGTGGCACCTTGCGAGACGCGTGAGAGCGCTCTCAACTACGCTGCAATACGCAACGCTCATAAGCGCATCGCTCACACCCGTGCGTCGACAAGCACCGGTGGGCTGAAACATGCAAGCGGCCTCCCGCCGCGCAGCGCGCGGCACCCAGCTCACGCCTTTCACCCCAGGAGTCGCCGAAGCGGCGCCAACGCGCGGGGGGCGCTCGCGGGCGCGCGCCTGCTCGATCTGCGCGCCCGTCAGCGCGCCCGGCAGGTCCTGCTTGTTGGCCAGGATGAGCAGCGAGGCGCCCGCCAGCTTCTCCTCCCGCAGCAGCCCATGCAGCTCCGCGCGGCAGTCCTGCCGCGGCGCCGCGTCAAAGGGCGTTCCTCGGATGAACTTCTTTCCTTGCGAGTGGGGGCCGCGCTGTGCTGTGCGCCCGGGGCGCCTGCCAGCGCGCAGGACGCGGGGACGGCGCCGTGCGAGTTCAGGGCCCCGCGCCCGCCCGGGCTCACGCGTTGCGCCGCGGGAGGCCGCGCTTGTTAGTGCCGCGGCACTGCTTGACGCGGCGCCGCCAACACCCCAGACGACACTCGTGACTCTCTGCCTGTCCGGGGCCCGCCAACGTGCACAGAACGCTCGGGCAGCCCGGCGAGGCGCCCAGCGCGGCGCCGGCGGCCCGGCGGCGCGCGCCCCCGTGCGGGGGCCCCGCACCTGCAAGCGCGCGGCGTCCGCGCTGTCCACGACCCACAGCAGCGCGTCGGTCTGCTCAAAGTAGTTGCGCCAGTACGTCCGCAGCGTCTTCTGGCCGCCCACGTCCCAGATGTTCAGCCGGAAGCTGCGCGCGCGGGAAGTGCATGCTGGTGTGTCCTCTGCCAGCTGACGCTGGGCGCGCTCGGCCGCACCCGCCGCTCAGCCGGCCGTCGGGCGAGCGCGCGCTCAAGGGCGCCAGGGCAGGAGCTCTGCGGGCCGGCGCGCGCCTCTTGAACTGCATGGTCTTGATGTTGAAGCCGAGCGTGGGGCTGATGGTGGTGGTGTCCTCGCCGTTGATGCGCTTCACGACGGTGGTCTTGCCAGCGTTGTCCAGGCCCCTGCGGGCGCAGCGCCTTTGGCGGCAACCGGAAGGACAGCCTATGCGAACACGCGCCTCTGACTAAAGCACATACTAAGATGCACACACGCCCGGGGCGCATACACCATCAGGAACCGCATCTCCTTCTCCTTCTGCTTCACTTTCTTTATGATGGTGAGCAGGCCCATCGCTGGCCGGCGCTCGCGCGCAGGCGCCCAGCGTGGCGCGCTCCACCTTGGCTCAGGCGCGCGCGCCGCACAACGGGTCCAGGCCGTGCAGAGGCTTTGGTGGCCTGGCTGTGTTCTGTGTGACACTGGATATCTAAGAGACTGTGACGCTAGCGCTGGATGTCTGTGAGACTGTTCACTGCCGTATGTGCTGCAGAACCCGACAACCTGACCTATTGCACTGCCAGCGGCGCTGGCACCAGCGCTGAGTGAGCACTTGCTGACAGGCGGGCCTGGGAGCATGCGGCCTGGGCTGCCCACCCCATGACCTCACATTACAGCACATTCACTGACTTGGCTGCAATGGGGACCCACATACCCCGGCATTCACATGCACCTCCCTGTCTTCTACACCCCTGTCTTGCTCAGCAGAGCACGCCCGCTTGACGCCTGCACGCTGTGGTGCGGTTCCAGGATCCTGTGCAGACTGGCGCAGCGACGCGCACGCCGCGACACAGCACCGCCAGCTCGCCGTCCGCTACCCGCCAGCCAGCAAGCGAGGCCAGGCACTGAGGCACTGTGCTCTCCACGCACAACAGCACGCAGGCACAGATACCTCACCACATAAGCACCCGCGCCGCCCGCCTCTGCTGCAGAAGGAGGCTGCACGCAGCAGGAGCGTGCCTAGCTGCCGCACGCCTGCAGCCGGCAGCCACGCAGCCCGCCCGGCAGGGCACGGCGAGTACGCAGAAGGACGAGCGCGCGCGGCCCCCACGCGCACGGCTGCGCCGCAGGACGCCTACAGTCGGCGACCGCGCCGCCCACCCTTGCGGCGGGTGGAGTCTGTGGGGATGGGCGTGACGTCCTCTGCGGCGCACAGGCTTTCAGCAAACGCTGCCTGCAGCACGATGGACGTCCAGCAGACAGCAGCCAACGACGGAGTGGTGTGCGGTGACAGCGGCCGGCGCACCGATGCGGCCGATCTTAATCCCCGCGCGGGCGATAGCGCGCAGCGCAGACTGAGCGCCCGGCCCGGGCGTCTTTGTCTTGTTGCCGCCGGTCGCGCGCAGCTTGATGTGTACCGCGCCGATGCCCAGCTCCTGCGCAGCAAACCAAGGTTCAGAATCCTGTCTGCTTGCAAGTGCTCGGACGTGCACTAGCGCAAAAACATGTAGAATTACGCCTGGCAAAAGGAACACCGACCAGCAGCTGTGCTGTGCATACAGTGCGCATTGCTCCGCGGGGCAGAACGGCCACCACGCTGCCGACGCACAGCCGCCGCCGCTGGCATCCCCTGCCCGCAGTGCGCTCACCTTGCAGCGCTGGGCGACGTCCTGCGCGGCGAGCATCGCCGCGTACGGCGACGACTCGTCGCGATCCGCCTTCACCTTCATCCCGCCCGTCACGCGCACCAGCGTCTCCTTGCCCGACAGGTCCGTCACGTGCACGAACGTGTCGTTGAAGGACGCGAAGATGTGCGCGACGCCAAACACCACCTCGCCCTCGCGCGTGGCGGGGCCCAGTGATACGTTCTCCTCCGCCTTTGCGGCTTTCTTGGGCGCCATCCTGGCTGGTGGCCGCCCGGCAGTCGGCTTCTGCACAACACAGGGAACAGAACAGGGGGCCTGGCGGCTCTGGGCGAGGCCTTCTTCTTCTTGTTCAGGTTCTACATACCCTCTTGAGCTGGAGAATCTCACACTCCGTGATCATATAGCAAAAACTACTTTGCCACTTACTCACCATGCTTTCAGTGTGCCAATCCAGCTTGACACAAGACGCGACGTCGCCTTTACCTAGCACTATGCGCTGACGGTGCGACATGCACCCTACAACTGAAAGCCGGAGCGTAGAGAAAACTGCCGCGGCAACGGTTACTTCTCTGCACACGCTGACGGACCAAGCTTCTCCCAAACAATAAACGGCCACACATGGACGGCGGCAGGCGATACAAAAGTCGCCATGGCAGCAGGTGAAGTTAACTGCCCCTGCTGGGGCTGCACGCCGGCGCACACCTGAAATGCGACAGCCAGCTTGCAGCGCCACCAGCCTGCTGCCTGAGCACCAGCCGAAGACGCACCCGCCCTCGCCATGACCCGCGTGGCAGCCCCGAGGCAGGCCCAGCGCTAGAACGAGCTCTGAAGCGTGCCTCATGCGACAGAATGCGCCCGTGCTGCGTGCGCCGCAAGCGCGCCTGCCTTGCAGGCCCTCTGGTCGATGTCTAATACACGCACCGAGCCGCGCGTCACCGGGCAGGCCGCTGCCTGACCTGGAGCGCCTCGCAGGCCTCTGGCCGGTGCCGGGTGCATGCACCGGTCCGCGCGTCACCGGGCGGGCCGCTGCGCGGGCGGCAAGCGCTCCAGCGCGTCCGCTCTGCAGCCCTGCAGCCGCTCCAGCAGCGGCGCTTTCCCTGGGTTGTTCGGCTGGCCCTGCACGTCTGCGCGCGCGCCGCCCCGGGGCTCGCTCGCCTGTGCTGGGGCCGCGCGCCGCATGGGAGCCCACCATGATGTCAGGCAGGACAGCAATTGACCCCGCTGCGCCGAGCGCCCGCCGGCGCCTCAGGACACTGCTGCGCGACGACGACAGGACACATGGCACCCTGTGGGCTGATCGCGGGCGGGGCACACCCTTCGTCATCCGCTCCAGCAGCCCGAAGAAGTAGCCGTCATTCAGCTGCAACGTTCGGCCGGCGGCCGCCGTGTTCAGCACCTGCCGGGCGCGCGCAGTATGTCGGCCACACGTATGTTGCCGGTGCCTGGCTGGAGCAGCGCAGGACTGCCGCAGGGGAGGTGAGAGGGGGCGCGGGTCACGGCAGGCGCTTATATTCCGCACGTAGATACTGGTGTCGATTTTCAAAAGAGTGCATGTGGCGCCACCGGGCCTTGGGTGCATGCCAGAGCTCGTGTAAAAGGGCCATGCAATTCATGACGCATGCACATATCCTGCAAGTACTCCCCAGAGCCCGCATGCAGCCCGTATCGCCCGCCCGCACCTGCCTGCGCTCCGTGCTGCCCTCTGCCGCGAGCAGGCGGTTTAGGAGCTGGATCTCCGGCCGCAGCGTTTTCTGCTTCTCCGCCATCGCCACCTTCAGCACCTCCTCCAGCCGCCGCACGACCTCGGCGTCGCCCTCCTTCTTTGCCTGCGCATGCCTAGGGTTAGGGTCACATGGTAACGGGCACAGTACCCGCCCGGCCTTGCTTGGCTGCAAGTGGGCGCGCACTCATTGCAGAGTTGCTGCCAGGGGCCAGTCTGTTTGACAGGCTCAGCGCCCCGCTTGCAAGCTTGGGGAAGCCGCTCTGCAAGCGCTGCAGGTGCTGCAGCTCAGGCGTTCTGTGCGCTGTGTGCCTGCGGTCGCGCGCACCATGGTGAGGTAGGTGCTGGCGATGTGGAAGAACTCCTCTGTGAGGCTGCCGACTTGGGCCTCCGCCGCGCGCCGCGCGTCAGGGGCCTCTAGCAGTAGCGCGAGCAGTTTTGTTGCGTCCATCTGAGCGCCGTGAGCACATCCTCAGCAACGCAGGGCACAGGCATTGCCTGCTGTGCCTCACTCTCCCTGTGGAGAACGAAGTGCAGCGCCGCAAGGCACTTGGAACTATAGAACACACCGTGCCAAGGCAGAGCACACAGCGGGGTGCGGGGCCTCTCAACAAGCAAGCGCTCGCAGCAGGCAGCGTTTCACAACACCTTTCTGGCTACACCATGCGCTTGATAGGGAGGCAGCTCACACCTGCGTGTTGCGAGCCTGCCGGACCAAGTCCTGCTGGCGCTGCAAACGTCAGGACTTTTATCTAAAAGGAAAAGCGACAATCCACGTCCCGTACAAGCGCATGCACACCTGCTGCTGGTGAGCGTCGAGAGCCCTAGCCACCAGGATGGGGTGCAGCTGGCGTTGCCGCTTCCCTTGCCGAGCCCAGTGTTGCAAAAGCAGGCCAGCTTGCGGGAAGGGGGGCTGCTGGCGCCGCCGCTGCTGCAAGCGCTGGGCACAGCATGCAGCACAAGGCCGCGGTGCGCTGGTGCCCACTGAAGCGTGCATGATCTCAAACATACTACCTAAGACTCCTAGGTACCAACAGGACTGGTATAGCTACTGAAAAGTTAGCAACCCTATCCCAATTACAAATTTCAATTCAACTTTTGTACGATTGACTTTTGTACGATTGACAATTCCCAGGGACGGCTCGGCGTCTGCAAGCTTCTCGTCAGCTCATACGCCTTTGCTGATGTGACATATATTCATACCACCTCGCTCCTCCAACAGCAGTGCGGTCCAGAGCATGCGGTGCGCGTTCCCGCCCAAGGCATCACCAGGCTGTGCTGCACAACTGTACGCTGGCAGATTGATGTGATATACCACTGGTGAGTGCCTTCAAGCGTCTGCTTGAAGGCTACTCGTCCTGTGTGTCACCCTGGAAAGCTGCACGTGCCTTTTGCGGCCACATAGCTCATAGAGGCTGCCGCAGTGCGCACAACTGGGTGAGCAGCACAATCTGCGGAGCTGCGTGTTGCGCCAAGCACGGCCAGGCGAGCGCGGATGCACGACTCAGCAACACTCTGTGCCCCTGCGGCGCGCGTGTTCAACGGCCGCTGTGCACCAGCAACTGCGCCCCTTCCCCGGTACGCTTGACGCGGCCCTGTGTGAAAGGTGACCAGGCCTGACACAAGAAGGACAACATGAAACCAACAAGTCCTTGGAGCCAACACAATGCTACTTCCCTGTGGGACATATGGAAGCGCGATACGCAGCAGCTCAGCAGCCACACGCCACCTCCTCAACCGATCCGCGCTGCTGGCGTCGACGCTTTGTCTGCAACGTGCGCAGGCTGGCGGAAGAGCAAGGTGGAGCTCGTGCGCTCCGGCGCCCTCCAACATACACCGCGACCGCGTAACGCTCAGCGGGCCGACGCCCAGACGACGACAGCCTGCGGCAAGCCCGGCAGCCTCGCCGCCAGCAGAGCAGAGGCAGCCGCAGGCGGCGCCCGGGCCTGGCGGGAGGCGCTGCTGCAGGAGGGCGCCGCTGCAGGCAGAGACTCACGAATGTGCTGGACTGGCGGGGCCCATGCAGGCGCGGCGGCAGCGGCGGCGGCTGCTGCAACACCAGGCCATGCGCAAGGCGCGCCAGACGCTGGCCCCAGTTATCCCGCTCCCTTCATGAGGCGTTCAGCGTGCTTGTCGTCACCGGAAATCAGACAAGGCAGGTCTGTGACCAACTTGCTCTTCAGTGCGTGACATCAACAGAGTACTTGCCAGGCAGTGCATGCAGCGCGTGCGAGGCCCGCCATGTCAGCATTCAAGACTATGCAGCGTGAAGCAGTGTGCACCAGCTGTGCCTGTAACAGACATGTGCTACACCGCAGGCCAGTCTCAGCGAGCGCGCTGCAGTGGCCATGCTGGCCACTCCTCGTCTGGCGGAGCGCGCTGTGCAGCCAGAGCCCAGGCTGGGCAGGAAGAAGAAGAGGCGACAGTCTGTGAAGTAGCTTGTGCTGCGCCGCAGTGTTTGCCCGGAGGAAGTCGACATGCTTAACAACCTCATTGCTTGCATACGATATGTACACACATCCACAGCATGCCTTGCATGCAGCTACCTTGGAAAGGCACGGCGTGCATCCACCTTTCACAAGCTGCCTATGAAGGGCGCAAAATGCTGACATCAAGCACATGCCTTCCTGTGGCTACCGTCAGAACTAGGTGTGTTGCACATGCTGTGAAAGCCGGCGAGCGCAGGCTGTGAAAACATGAGGTGTACACGGCAGATAAATATGTATGGCAGCGCATGTACTAGCAGCACAACATACTCTGTGTAACAGCATCTGCTGTTACGAGGAAACAATTTCATCAACTGCAGTCCCCTGACTCTGCCGCCATGCGCTTCTGCCTACCCCTCCTTGCTCATGCGCCACTCCATCATGGTCTGAGCAGATGCAGTCCCACTGAGGTCGTGACACTTGCTAGCCCTCTCCAGGTCAACAGTTATACTTATCCCCCGTCTTGCATATGCCAGCATTTTCCCACAATCTTTACATGTGGCGTCTATGTGGGTGCACAGGCTACGCGCGATGCGCTGCAGCGCACCCGGATTCAAGTCCAGCGCGGCCCGCGTATAGACACTCTCAGTTCGCCAAAGCCGTGCCAGGGCGCACTCGCAGTCTGCTGCGATTGCATGCAGGCTCAGCTTGTCGGCAACCGCCCAGCACTCAAAGAGGATGTCATAGCCTGTGCTCTGGTGGTGCTCGAGGTCCTCCTGCAGCAAATTAGAACAGTGGGTGCCACTGCAGCTCAAGCACGGTCACTGTGTGCAGATGCTGAGCACGCGGGGCCGCACGGTGACCATGAGCCGCATGTGCATGCCGAGGAAGTTCTCAGCGCGCTGCATGTGCTTTGCTGCGTCGAACATATGAGCCCATTGTGCAAGCCGCATGGCTTGCCGCATGGCTGCATCATACGCATCTCTGTCGCGACGGGAAATTATCAAAGACAGCGCCTCGCAGCTCGTCGCAGAATAGATGGCCTGCAGTGTGCCATGCGAGAGATCACCATGCTGTCTACATGTCAAATACGAATAGTACTGCCCAGAATATGCCTTTTCAGACACTGACCTTGCACAGCGAGATGCACGCTGACAACTTTTGCTTATTTTGCTTGATGCTTGTCCGTAAACGCGCCTTTAGTATGTCGACAGCCTCCTTGGAGGAACCCCATGTGTGGATTGGTAGCATAATGCTGCCGCCTGCGGGCACCTGGCTGGCAGCCACCTTCAGCATGTCGCACAGGACCGGCGAGGTGCTTGCCAACAGCTGGCTATGTGCGGGCAGGTGCTCCCCGCCGCGCAGCTGCAGCACCACGTCTGCGTCCGCCTGGAACTGTGCTGGCGTTCCTGCAAAGTAGGCCGGCGGCGCATCCTGCTCAGCTGCCATGCAAAAGACGTGGGCCACGCAGTGTGTTTAACTCACAGGTGTGATGCCTCGCAAGCTGAGGAAGCTTCAGGTGCTGGTATCAATGTATCAAGTGGGCACATTCCTTGGAACAGACAAGAATGCAATGACTTTGGGATTATAAGAAACGGACTTATGTTTAGCATCTGTCATTTGCCTTTCTGCTCATCATAAAGTGGGCATGCAGATGTATATCTGCATTGAAGCGCTGACATGATGGCAGCTATAATTAACAGAAACCATGCAACCCCTCGCTGATAGCTGAACAATATACATGCCTGCAACGGAGAGGTGAGACATGAATACTCCGGACATTGGTAAGTGCTCGAGCCAGGTACACAGGCCTCTTGAGCTGTACCAAACAGGTGGTCTTACAGCATGTCAGCTTGCCTTGCTACGAGGTAAAGATGACGTCCATGTCATAACCCGCTGCTATAGTGTGCTGTCAACACGTATCAATATAGTTAATGTTCAGTAGCACCTTAGCTAACAGTTTCACGCTGATGAACGGCAATACATGCACACTCTCAGGCCACAGCACACGCCGGCCACAAGTCGCACGTGGTACAGACCTGCTGGTTGTGCGGCATTTGCCACCCTTGGCCATGTCATGGCCTCGATGTAGCACTTGCTCATGCAGTCCAGCGCGCGGCCAAGCACCCAGCGCGCATCAGCATCCTTCGCATGCCTGCACGCACCTCTAGCAGGTGCGGGACGTGCCCAGTCCCCACACGTCATAATAAGAGTTCATGTGCTGCCTACATGCGTTGCTCGCCAGGGGCAGCTCGCGGCGCGGTGCCTCCTCGCGGTGCGCTGCCGGCTGCCGCCCCAGCGCCGGCGCCCGGCGCATGCGGCCGCTGCTCGCCCCACAGCGATGACAGGCCTGTGCTGAGCCAGCGCGCCTGCGGCGCAGTACAGGTCAGCGACCGGGCCTAGACAGGCACCTGCTCTGAAGGCTCCGCAGACAGCAGGCGGGGTGAGGGCACCACCGCACATTGTCCATGGCATGGATGCTCAGGGTGTTCAGCGCGTCGGCGCCCGCCGCCAGGCGGTTCAGCCACCCTGCGCGGCAGGATACCGCTGTTGCGACCTTGTGCCTTATGGCAGCGGTGCGCAATGCGCGGTAGCACGGCTGCGAGAAGGCGCGTGTGGCACACCCGGGACCTCCACGCCCAGCTCGCCAGCCAGCGCTTCGACAAAGTGATTGCAATTTCTCTTTAGCAGCGTGTAGCGGTTCCCGGGCCACTCGTTCTGCGCGGCGCGCAGAGCTTCAGAGCGCGCCTGGAAGCGCAGCGCAGCAGGAGGTCCCGAGGGCGAGACCTACCTGGAGCCGCCGTATGAGCAGCTTCACCTGCGCGCGGCAGGCCAGAGCGTCGGGCGCCGTGCCAGGCAGGTCGTCCCAGCTACCTGCCCCGGGCGAAGTTGCGCACCTCAGAGGGGCTGAGCCGCGTTTTGCCGAGCGAGACGCTCTCCCTGAAGGTGTACCTGCAGGCTCGCCATCGCGGCGTGAGCGTGCCGCTGGGGCGGATCGAGAGGCCATGCTCAAGACCGCGCGAGCAGCGGTCCCCGCGCACATTGGGTTCTGTTTCGGCGTGCAGGAGTAGACGCCAGTGCCGGGAGTCTCCATGTAACCGTAAGACCACTCCACGCCATACACCTGGGCCCCAACCACGCTGCATCGCGCTTCTGCTCTGCGACTGAGCACTGCTGAGCAGCGAAGGAGCCAGACCCGGGACCTGGATGCCGCCGTGGTAGACACCGCCGAGCGCCAGCCAGCGTCCTGCGCTGTTGATGTTGGTCAGCGCTGCGGATGCGCTGCTCTTGTCTGTATTCCGGGTGATGTCGTACACATGCAAGACCACCTCTGTCATCTAGCTCGCCCAAGCCATAAACGTGGGGCAGGTTCAGTGCGGCGCTGCGTTCGGCTTTCCTCTGCACGTGCTCGTGCTGATTGCAACCACCGCTGGGTGTCCACTTTCCACAGCACAATCAACACTTGCGGTGATACACCGTTGCTTGTGTCAGCAGTGCTGGTGTTTTCCACTGTCTTGTAAGCGCATAGGAACTGAGAGGGGACCCGGGTAGCTCTCGGGTGGACCGTGTTGCTGCCTTCTACTCCGGTGCAGCAAGCGCAGCTTCTTCAGGCCTAGGAAAGAGAGAGTCTGAAAGAAACTCGTGTCAACGAGTGAGACACTTTGTGAGAGGGGAACCTGCATCGCTACGCGCTCCATTCTGCAAGCAGCCCACTGTAATAGGAAGTCAAGCTGTTGTGCAGGCGGCTATCAGCACTATACCTGCCTTGCAGCGTGCCAGCTCGCGGCGCGCCGCACGGGGGCATGTGACGGAGGAGAAGCAACACCCGCTGCTGCTATGAGTGACAGCGATGACGAGCTGGCGGAGCTGCGGGCGCAGCGTGCCGCGCGGCTTGGCAGCGCCGGCCTCACGCTGGTGAGTGCAGGCGGTGCACAAGTCTTTGTCAAATTGATGCACAGCTATTTTTCTTCAGCAAGCAACCTGGTCGTGTTGTTGAAATATGGTGCGCGGTGCAGACCTCGCTGCGCGAGCGGCAGCGGGCGCAGGCCGGGCGGGAGGACAGCCTGTTTGAGAGTGAGCCCGCCGCAGCGTGCGTGCCCGTTCCTCTGCTTCGACCTTGTGCCAAGACCTCTGGCGCTGCTAACGGCAAGCGCACAACTTTGCGGCTGCACACAAGCTCACATACGCTGTGGCGCGGCAGGCGGTTGCGGGGTAGCAACGGCGCGGCGCCTGCAGCCGCGGACAGGGAAGAGGATGGTGACGATGAGGACGCGCCTGTGGTGGAGGAGGGCGCTGGCTTCGAGGAGCAGGACGCCATGCGGGCAGAGTTCCCCATGTCCTTTGGTGCGAAGCGCCAGTGGGCACCAGCCCCCGCAGCTCCGCGGGCTGACCCTCGAGGTTGCTTACGCTCCTGCTGCTCGACCGATGGGCGCCCTGACGCCTGCCGCGCACCCCCGCAGGCCCTCAGGAGCCCGACCTCGTGCGCCTGGACCATATCCACGCCGCCGCCGCACGGGGCGCCGCCGCCGCACCGCCGCAGGACGGCGCGCCTGACGCCGCGTCCGGCTTCCTGGCGCGGCCTGTGGCGGGCGGAGCCGGGGCCGGCGGCGCAGCCAGCGCAGGGCGTGACGACCTGGGCGCGGCGCGGGCCGGCGCGCTCCCTGCGCTGGCGTCTGCGGCGGATGGAGAGGACGGGGAGGAGGGCGCTGGCGCGCTGGTGGGGCCGCTGCCGCCGCCGGAGGAAGGGTTTGGGGCGGGGCCGGGCGAAGAGGATGAGGAGGTGGACCCCTGGCGGCTGCCCGTCACGCACGAGGCGCGCCAAGGACCCCTTCGACTTCCAGGCGCGCTCGGTGGGCGCCAGTCACGCCGTGGCACAGCACTATATAGGGTAGGGTATAGGGTATAGGGATACACAGCGCTGCATGACGCTGCGCGGCGCTGCTGTTTGGTGTGCACAGAGTGCTTTGCAGTGCCCCCCTGCACAGGCCGATGCGACATGCAGAGGGGCAACAGGCCGTCGAACAGCTGAGCGCTCCCGCTGCGTGGCCGCGCTGAGGCTGCACCACAGGCGCACGCGCGGCCACACACGCATGCAGCGACATGCCTCGCAACCAGTCTCGGCGGCCCGCATGCGCCGCAGAAACCAGCTCCATCCGGTGTGTCTGACTGGGGCGCAGGCGCCGCTGGTCATCCACACGCCGCACGCGCTGCCGCTCTTCCGCGAGCCGCGCCCCGGCGGCAAGCGCAAGCGCGAGAAGGAGCGCGCCGACCCGGTCAAGAGCCAGATGCCCGACCGCGGCGGCGCCGCGCCGCTCAAGCCCGGCACCGGCGGCCAGATCGGCGCGACTGGCGGCACGCTGCTCACGCAGTACGTGCTCAAGAATCAGGCGCGCGACTACCTGAAAGTGATAGAGCACCATCTGATATACCAGGGGCTGAGGCGGAGTTGGAGGCTGGATATACTTGTAGATACGCCCGCGTCCTGCGCCACCCTGCCGGGAGCATGCTGCTGCCGGCGGGCACCAGAGCCGCTCGTGTGGGCCTCAGGCCATTGCCCTTTTTGTTTCGCGCAGCAGACTCACCGCAGGCATCGGGTGCGCACCGGTGATTGCGCCCATGCAACTTCTCATGGGGAGCTGTCGGGCTGGGGTGACAGAGCTACGCCCATACACGTCTGAGGCCTGTCTGGCTTGTAGTGGATGCGCACAATCAAGAAACGAACTAGCTGTGATGAGTAGCTGGCGGCGCGGCGCGCAGGGCATGCTGCGCAAGCCGGAGGACGAGGACATCCGCGCGTCCATCCTGCGGCACGCTGGCAAGGAGGGCGACCAGTTCGACAAGTTCACCAGGGCGTACGCGCAGACGCAGCCGGAGCGCATCTTGGCCGAGGAGGAGGAGGACGACGAGGGCGGCGAGGGCAAGTGAGCCTGCCTGCCAAGCCTGATCTGGCAGGCGTGGGGGAGCGAGGAGCCTGTTCTGGCAGGCTTGCGCGCGCGCGCGGCGCGCGGCGCGGCAGGCCGGCGCCAGGGTCGCGGAGGCGGCGGCGGGCGTCGCCTGCCTCTGCACACGCGCTGTGTGCGTTTGTACAATGGCGAGTGGGCTAGCAGGTGGTGTGTTCGGTGTGCATGTGGCGTTGGCCTTCCGACCCGTGTGTTTGTCTTCACTGGCTGTGCTGGTGTCCTGCAGCAGGCGCCTGGAAAGCAGTAGGGGGCTGCGCCCGCCCTGCTGGCTGTTTCTAGAGACAGCATGATTCGCTCGAAGCTGAGTGTTGACCACGTTCTGAGCACATTGACAGGGCTCTTGCCCGAAGGCTTGCACGCATGCTCAGAGTGGCCGAAAGTGCCCGCGGTCACATCCGGTCACATGCATGGACCGCAGGTCAGCTGCAGCTAGCTACGCAGACGGCGAGCGCCCGCCGCCGCAGCCTCATGGTGTGCAGCCGGCCTGGCATCCAGGCGCGTGGGGGCCTCCTCGGCACACGCTGGCAGAGCAGGTCCTAGACCTGCGCAGCAGCACCAAGGACATGTCACAGCGCTCCTGAACAGCCCGGCAGGACCACCACAGCGAGACTCTGCACTGCTGAGGGCGCACCTTCCCGGGCCAGTCATGTGGGGCGCCCGGCCGCCACGGACGCCGCGCAGCGCCGCCCGCAGCTCTCGCGGGTGGAGCCTCGGGTGCGGCATCAGACTGGCCGCAGGCGCAGGATGCCCACGCCTTCGCCAGCGAGCCCCCCCCCCTCGCCCGGCGTCATGGCAGGGCGATGGCCGCTGGGTGCGGCGCGGCCGCGGCGCCGGGCGCCGTGAAGGCGCGCAGCGCGGCCCACATATCGCGCGTCTGCTGCTGGGCGGCCGAACCCGCCGCGTCGGCGTAGTCCAGCAGGTCGAGGTTCCAGACGCCCACGCCGCGGAGCCCCAGCTCAGCCGCCAGGCGGTACTTAGCCGCCAGGCTGCGCGGGTTGTCGTACCAGACCTGCCACAGCCCGGGCGCCGCAACGCTTGCCCTTCCCCACTGACACAGTGCACAGCTGCGACTCTGGCACTGCAGGTGCGGTGCCCCTGCTGCCTGGCAGTCATGCATGCCTTTGCTCAGCTTTGTCGAGTCCCACGCGAGGGGGTGCAGTTGCGCATGCCAGTCAGAGATCAGGTTGGCTTGCGCAGCATGGCGGCAGGGGCCAAACCTGGAAGCGCGCGCCATGCTCGTCCTCGTAGTTGAAGTATGGGGAGGCCTGCACATCGTCCCACAGCGCCCCGCCCGTCCTGTTGGATGCCAGCCCTGCGGAATGTGCGGCCTCCGCATGTCGACTCCATGCCTCTGCCAACAACAACGCCGCCTAGACGGGCGCGGCGCCACCCCAGCCGAGCGGCTATACACCTAATGGTCGTGAGCAATGCAGCGCACTGTGAATGGCATGGGCCTTTGCTCCTCATAAACCTGTCAATGGTGCAGGGACCGGGCGTCCTCGTGCTGCCGCTGGAGCTGCAGCTAACTCCCCGGAGCGTGCTGGCGTTGGTGCGACACCCAGCCCACCAGACGCACCAGCCTGGGTGCAAATCCCGCAGGGCGCGCTTTGGAAGCGGCAGGGCCCTGACCTAACCCCAGCGGGCGCGCACAGCGCATGAGCTCCGAGTACTCCTTCTGCGCGCCCGCCGCGTCCGAGCACGGCGCGCCGCGGAAGTCGGTCGGGTCGAGCGCGCACATCGACGGCTCGGCCAGCCCGCCGCCCGCGGTCTGGCACGGGTACGCGTAGCCGTACCTGCGCGCACGCGCGGCGCGGCGGCTCGGCGCGCCCGCCATGGGTCTGCGCTGGTGTGCGTCCGTGTGTGCAGGCGTGCTGAGGCGTGTGCAGTCGTGCCCACGCTGGCAAGCCAGCGCCTCATCAAACGGCCTGCGGGGTTGCAGTCATGCTTAGCGATTTTGCAGCACGCCAGAGCACTGCCTGAAAGACACGAACCGTGCTCTGGCAGCTCATGCAGCTGAGGAGCTGCCAATGCGGGCGCTGGAGCACGTGTCGGGCTCTCAATCGGGGCTCGGGCGAGCGCGCGCTGCGGCGGGCGCACCAGGGCAGGCCGAGCACGAGCTTGCCGGCCGGCACGCCCAGGTCCAGGTACTGCTGCACGCCGCGCCGCGCCAGCGCCAGCGGGCTGTTGGCGCTTGCCACGCAGCGGCCCCAGATCTGCGCGCCCCGTGCTGCACCAGTCGCGGCACGGCGGCGCGCGCCGCGGCCTGCTGCCTCGCGACAGCGTGCACGCGCATGTCATCCGAGATGATGCAGCACATCCAAACTCTCCTCATCATGACATAATGCATCACTGAGTCCCGCTCGACGTCGGGTTCAGGCACCAGCTCTATGTTGGTGCATGGAGGGCTGCATGTGCATGCAGAGCGGGTAGTGTGCGCAGAGCAACATGGGGGCGCCGTCCACCTGGGACTGCATGTCGTATGCCATGACAAAGAGCACGTCGGCAGCTGCGGCCAGGCCCAGCGCGTCATAGTTGCGCCCGTCCACCCCGAACGGGCTCCATGCGACGTCCACAGATATCTGCGTGGGCCCCAAGCAAGGTGTAGGTCAGGCGCTCTCTGCACTCAATCAAGGGGTCTGTCACAAACCTATGTCAACCACCAAACAATGGAGACGCCAGTCTCCATGCGGGGATGGCCATGCGCTCGAGCTGCCAGGCACCTGGGTAGCTGCAAAGCGTTGCCTGAAGGCGGCGGACGTCTCCGCCACCAAGGCAGTGTACGCACGCGCCAGCGGGGAGCCCGGGGCAGCGGGGTCCTCCAGGTCGAAGTTCACGCCGTCCGTGTGGTGTGTTCCGGCCTCATCCAGCCGCGCCTGTACCTACGAGTCAACCGACACCACACGCAGTGTGTCCATGGTCTGACTTAGACTACAAACATTGCATACTTTTTAGCGCACAATGAGCACTCAGGCCTCCATACATACACACCCACTCGGCTCGGTACGACGCGCTCTCCAACAGCGTCCTGTTGGCCGGCAGCTCAGCGCTGACCACGTCCTTGGCACCGCGCTGGTGGGCCAAGCAGATGAGCTCCGGGTCGGTGTTCCATGCCACTGTCGTCAGCTGGTCCCAGTCCCACTGCCTGTACATCGAGGGCGACTTGCGCACCGAGAAGCCAAACACCTGCGCATTGCTTCGTATCATCGCGCTGGAGAGCGCATATCCTTGACACTGCTGCAGTGTGCTGACTGCTTTGCTCTCAGGTGCCCGGTTATGCCCACACCTCTTTGCGAGGCGCTTGTGCATCTGCTTTGCAAAGCGCAGGAGCAAAACAGTCACAGCCAGGCTGTGCAGGTGGAAGAGCGGAACCCACTGCACAGGCAGCCAAGAGCAGCACCGGTCTTACAAGCCACTGAGTCACCATTTCCATACCGCTCTACACGTACACGTGAAGCAGAGAGCAAAATGCTGCAAGAAATAAGAGAGAGGCCAGCACTTCAGCCTGCAAGCAATCGCCTCCCAGCCAACCTACCCTTGCCCTTGCATGAAGCACACATGCCTGACACGCTCTTGCTTGCAGCTACACTACCGCCACCCTTCAGCTTGATACGGGTACCCCGTCAGGCGCAACAGGCCCCGCCTGAATGACAGGCTTCGCCCGCCACAGCAGAGCCTGCGTTTCCCGACCAACGCTCATGATCCCAACGGCTGGCCCCACTGGCCACTCCAACCCGGTCGTCGACGCAGTAGACGACCTCTATCGCCATATCTAGTACACGAGGCCTGCGCAACCACCATCCACACTCGCCCAACATCTTTAAACCAGCATCTTTGAACCAGCACAAGGCCGACAGACACACAGCTCTCATTGTGAACGCTCCCACCCCGCAGCATGACCACATGGCCATCATGGTGATGCATCTTCTGTGCCTGAACCCGGACCCGGTGCAAACCCGCAGGGGCAACAGCAGACAGCACAACAGTTGCGCACCGTCCACGGCGCTGTGGCGGTAGCCCGGGAAGCCGTGCACGCCGTACGGGCCGCTGCGCGGGCAGGGCGTCGTGTCGGCCACGGTGATGATCATCAGGCCCATGGCGCCCAGCAGGCGGTTGTCGCCCTCGTACAGGCTCTCGATGCGCACGGGCGTGCCCGGCGCGATCTTGTAGGGCGTGGCCAGGTCGTCGTCGGCCATCTTGACGACGTAGCCGGCCTCGTTGCCGGGCTCGCCTGCGCCAGGGCCGGGACTTTATGAGCACCATGCAAGCGGTTGACGCGGCTCCAGGCAGCGTGAGAAGCACATGGTACACAGCAGTATGTGACACTGGTGCTCGCCGCGCAACGGCAATGAGCAGCCCTCAGCAGCGCGCGGTCACAGGCAACATCGACGGTGCCATTGAACGCATGGCAGATTTTGGCACAACAGGCCTGCTACGAGCGCGGCGGGCTCCCATGCAAGGTCGGCAGCGCTGGCAAGCACGACCGAGCAGCAGCACGCCGCAGGCACCGCACACACGCGCACGCATACACCCCACAGGCAGCTGGCGTTGCCTGCCACTGAAAGCGCAGCGCGCACCCTTGACCGTGCCGTACACCGGGCAGCTACGGCAGATGCGCTCGCCGGTCTGGTCGTTGTACAGCGAGATGCACTTGCTGCCGACGTGCTGGTGCCTGCGCGGGAGCCATGCAGGACATCAGCACACCCTCGACCTCCAGCGACGGTCGTGACCTGCGCAACGAGGCGCATCCTATGTCGCAGGCTTTGCCATACGTTAAGATCGCCGCGGTCCATGCTCTCACTCCGCTCTTGCCAGCGACGCCAGTACAGGCCTCTTGTTCAACACTTCCACCCGACTACGTGTGTGCCCCGGCCGCGCCGCGAACATGTGTTGTCGCGCCCCAGCAAGTCAGGGAGAGCGGGAGAGGGTACGCACCCGGTGCAGCGCACAATCTCAAACTCCTCCTTCTGCGGGCAGCCGCCGTCGATCGTCTCGCGCAGCACCTGCGCGACAAAGGCTTGCCTCAGGTGTTGGCAGTCTTCTCAGCTACTGTACAACCAGATGCGGCTGGTGCCAGACTGTGAGAACATGATGCACGGAGTCCTTATCTGTATCTATGAGCAGCCATAGTGCCACACAACTAAGCAGACACCAAGCACAATTGCCTGCCTCACACCTTCGTTGCTGCACACTACACCTCAAATTATTTACGAGATTATGCCGCCCAATCGCACATCACGAGACAATTTCCATGGCAACATTCCCTTACTATCATTGCATGGCAGCGCACCTTGCTGTGCGTGGTGTTGGGGCCCAGCGACTCGGTGATCTGGTACTCAAACACGCCGCCCGTGACGTCGAACAGGAAGAAGTCGACCGGCTTGATGTCCGCATCCTCCGCGCCCAGCACCCTGCCAAACCAGGGAGGCCTTGCTATGTCTCCACAGCCGTGATGCAGTGAGGCGGGCGCGTCGCATCTGTGCCCCGCGCTTGGTACGTTCACCTGGGCACCTGCCCTCATTGCAGCAGCGCCTAGCGCCTAGCCCTCAGCGAAGCCCCCATCACGCTGCTCATGTGGAGATCAGGCAGTGTCACTGTCAGAACAGGCTCCACTTTGTACCGCCTCACTGCCCACCCACATAGACTTCACTTATCAGGGTTGTCAACATGGTAGCAACAAAACAAACTTTCAACACATCTGGCTCATGTGCACAACACCCATGCCAACCATCATTCTCACACGCAAGCCCGCGCACAGATCCAAGCGTCTGCCATGCCCTGCCAGGCCCTTACCGGTACGTGACGTTGTACTCGATGAAGTAGTCGACGCTGACCGGCGGCGCGTCGGTCGGGCACGTGCGCGGCGAGCAGCACAGGAAGCTGCCGCGGTTGGCATCGTCTGACAAACCGCACACAGCGTCAGCCTGTAGCATACCCCTGCGATGCCTGCCTGCTTTTGCGGCACTCCCCTGCAGTGCCTGTCGTTTGGGCAACAACAACCTAATCTTTAAAAGCCCTCACGATCTCATCACCACTACTGCACACCCAACAGACACTGCCCCAAAGATATTGTACATTGAGCGTGCGGGCTCTTTGACACACAGTTATGCATGCTGCGGTCTTAGCGCCCGTGTCTAGCGGAACCCTATCCACTTGCTTGAAGGTGAGCAGCAGTGCTTCGGGAGCGCGACTCACCGGGGCAGTGGCACTCCAGGCAGGCGGTTAGGTTCGCCTTCGTCACGCCAATCGTGTTGATCAGCTCAATGTTGGCCATGCGCATCCGCTTGTCGGCCACGCTCTCGCCGTCCACAACCATCGCGAGCGGCCACTTGAGCTGCGCGTGTGGGACGTGCGCTCAGCGCAGCTTGCTGGCCCGTGTGCGAGTGCGCTAGCGCAGCGGGGAGTCACGCGCTGAGCACAAGCCACGCCCGACCTATGAGCACACCGGAGCAGGTGCAAACCATGTACGCCTACAACCATGCGCCACGACTCTTGGGCCCAAGCCTCCAGCGCCAACACAACTGACAATGATTTGACTGCCAACAAAGGCGCGCGCTCTCTCTGCGCACCGGTGCGCGGTCGCGAGCGCCGCGCAGCTCCGCGCCAGAGCCCTGCACGAACTTGCCGGAGCTGCCCCAGTGGTGCACTGCGCGCGGCCACACGCATCACTGTTAGGAACCTGCTAAACCTGCAACGCCTTGCCCTCTAAACTTGGCAGCAAATCACAAGTGGTTGCTGCCAAGCGACTGCACAAGTAACAACTGACTTAAGCCGCTGGACGTCCAGAGCTAAATCAACAAGCTCTCACAAACCTCATTATCATGCCATAAACTTTATGCTCCTCCCAACGACTCTACGCCCCGGTCAGCGACTCTCCTCCTAGTAGACTTTAGTGCCAAGGGCGCACCATAGACCTCGCTCAGCGGCACGGGGCGCAGCGTGGCGTCCACGAGCTGCGACGTCTGGTTCACCACCACGACAGACCCGGTGGCGGGGTAGGGCGAGTCGAGCAGGAGCATAGCGTCCGTAACCTGCGGCGCCGCTCTGGAGTATTTAGGGCTAAGACAGTGGCTGCTGCAGCACAGAAGGCGAACATCAACATCCACCAAGCAGCACAGCCTGGCCTTGGTGACTGGACGGGCACATAGGCGCTAGTGACACGCCTGATAACGAATGCTGTATGTGCAGGAACCAAGCAGGAGCCAAACAGTGCAGTCACATGCTTGAGGTGGCCGCAATGTCCACAGCCTCGCACGCCCTGCGGCACAGACACCAACAACAGCGCTGCAGCGCACCTCGCCCGGCGCCAGCGTCTGCTTCGGCCCCAGGCAGTGCACAGAGATGTACCCGTTCTCCAGCTCCACCGGCGCGTCGCAGCTTCCCTCGCCCATGAAAGGCAGGTGCCGCTTGGTCGGGTCGAACTGGCCCAGCACAGCATGGCAGTCAGCCGCGGCGCACACAAGGGACACCAGAGCATGACCGCCTCCGCACCATTCAGGCAGCAATCCCACATACACACAGCGTATGTCGCACCTTGGGCTTCTGCAGCGTCGCATCGATGCGCTGCTGCGCAGCCCCGTGCGACACCGGGGCCGCAAGCGTGCTGCACGCAAAGGCCAGAACGAGCAGGCAGGCGCAACACCGCATGGCAACCATCTTGCCGATTCAGGTACGAGACGTTCTGAGGCGCAACGTATCAGAGACTGCTTTCCAGAGAACAGACATCGTCAACCCTCTGCAAGGCTGATGGCATCGTGGCCGATTGCTAGGCCTAGGCGGTTTATTTACCAGTAATAGTCCAATTTCCATTATGGGGAACTTTTCGCCATGTATGGTGACCAGCATATGGTAGCCTTCGCTTCACGTTCTGCAATTGTGACATTACACCAAAAACAACCAGCACCCAACTACATAGGGGCACGGCGAATCGACAAGGCAGGCACGCTCTTGCCATGTTACCGCAGCCGTGCAACTCCCCGCGCTATACAGCAAGCCTGCAGAAAAATTGGTACACAAACACAGAGGCGACCAACACAGCAATAATGGCGCCTGTGGCTAACCAATACACTATTAACTGATAAAGGTGGCATGCACCCTCACTTTCCTGCCGGCCACCACAGGACCCGGCACAACCGAGCAGCCTCAATGCGTGCCGCCATGCACCAGCGCCACCACGGTGCATGCGCCACTGTGGCGCATGCATGCGCCCATGCTTTGCGCTTTGCACAGCACAGGCGCATGCCATATGCGAAGAGCCCACTCTCACATGGTAGCCTCCAGCACTGCACGCACAGCACACAGCACCTCTCAGCATACCGTTGAGGAAGGCAAACAGCAGAGGATGACAGAGGTCTTCTAGCACGCCTCTGCGAGCTCTACCAAAGCTCAAAACGAGTGGGAGAGGAGAGGTGGAAACCTCTTGCCTGCATACCTGATGACCTAACACACCTCCTTGCCCAGGACAAGCGCGCTTGCGGAGAGACACGACTCCACTTCGCCCAAGACGCGCGGGCTTGAAGGCACATGCGCACAGGAGCTCAAAACACAGCGCGACGCAGCGCATGCGGCCGGGGCGCGCCGAACGGCCCCGCATGCAGCTGCGACGCGTCGAAGTTGGCCAGCGCGTTGGCGGCCATGGCGTAGCCGAACTGGCGGTGGCAGGGCGTGCCGAGGCCGGCCACCCAGGTTGTCATGAGGCCCATGACGCCTGCGCGCGGCATTACATTCTTTGACAAAGCCTATGGCAGATGCAAAAGCTATGGCCGCCGCGGAACTCACAAGGCCCCCAATCCCGCCCGATTTGGGGCGTGTGCTTGGCGCAGCCACACTCACTGCGCTCATCCAGTGCCCTCACCAGCTCGAGCAGTGCCCGGGCGCTCAGCAGCACACGCGCGAGGCAGCGGCGCGGCCGCGCACCCAGGCGCCGGGTGTTGCCGTCGTACGCGCTCTCTACGCGCACGCGCGTGCCGGGCGCGATTTTGTAAGGCTTCTCCAGCGTGTCGTCGGTCATCTTGACCACGTACCCGGCCTCGTTGCCGGGCTCACCTGCGGGCCGGGCCGGGCAGCACGTGAGCACCTGCTCCGAGGCGGACCCCATCACATGCGTATGCACTGCGCAGGCCAGCACACACCCTAGAAATTATGCATACTGCACAGGCGCTTTGAGGTGCAGCAAACCTCCTCCCAGTCACATACTGAGCTCCTCGCTCTTGTCAAATCCACACGACTGTAAGGAGGCCGCGGGTTGCAAGGGGCCACGGATTGCAACCGTCGCGAGAGGAGCTGTGCGCACCCTCCTCTGTGCCGATCACGGGGCACGACTGGCAGATGCGCTCGTTGGTCTCGGCGTTGTACATCGTGATGCAGCGCGCGCCGATGTGCTGGTGCCCGGTGCAGCGCACAATCTCAAAGTCCTGCAGCTGCGGGCACCCTGCGTCGACCTCCGTCTCATACGCCTAGCCCATCGCAGCACACAAGCAGTGAGTGCAGGATCTTGTTAGTGACTCACTGCCCAACAACAATACAGTGGCCCTGCATGCCACCTCCCTTTTGCATGTCAAAGCTTTGGTTTCTCCCTGCACTGCACATGGCGTTATGCATCAACACCAGCAGGCGCCACAGGTAAAAAAAAACCTGTCAGCAGGTGCTTACGTCGGGACCTGCCCCAACACAGCCGCATCGCCACAGCTCCCGACAGGCAGCCAGCCTCGTGCGCGAGGCAGCGCCACACCTTCATGTGCGTGGTGTTGGCGCCCATGGGGTCCAGGATCTGGTACTCGACCTCGCCGCCCGTCACGTCGTACCCGATGAAGTCCACGGGGCGCACCTCATGCACGCTCGCGCCCAGCGGCCTGCGGCAGAGCACGGCGCTGCCATCAGCTCACCCACGTAGCACAAACATGCAGGAGCCCAGCACAGCAAAGCTGCCCACACGCATGAGCGCAAAGTGTGCAGGGCCACCACGCGCGGAGGCCTGCCCATGTATGGCTGCTTCATTCAGCTGCTCTGCAACCCCATGCGGGGCTTCGCCCAGCACCCTCACGATGGGAAGGGCACTGCCCCGTACCTGAAGGTGACATTGTACTCGAAGCGGTAGGTGCGCGGCGGGCCCGGCGTCTGCGTGTGGCAGCTCTCGTCGCGGCAACAGGCGAAGCCGCCGCGGTCGGGAATGTCCTTGCACGGACCTACGCAACGCATACTCAAACTCAGCAACATGCTGAGATCGCAGGCGGCGCTCATCACACTGTCAGCCTGCTCGGCCTCCGGCATAGCAGCCGCACCTCTATCACTAGGAACCCATTGATAGCACTTCCAACAGCACTGATAACAGAGTATGCTGCTTGCTACGCAACTGGACAAAAGACAGCACAAGCGCTTCACAACCTCGTTTTGTTTCTGCTCAGAAAGCGCGCTCTGCCGGGGAAGGTGCGCACATTCAAGGCAGTGCGCGAGGTCCGCCGGCGCGATGCCGGCCGTGCTGATGAGCTGGATGTTGGTCAGCCGCGCCTTGCTGCTGAGCAGGCTCTTGCCGTCCACCACCAGCGCGAGCGGCCACGCCAGCGGCTCGCGCGTCATCTGGCCGCGCAGCTCGGCGCCGCTGCCCAGCAGGAACGTGGTCGAGCTGACGTAGTGGTGCACGTACACCTGGGTGAGGCGCGCACGCTCAGGCTCTGGACAGATGGCGTATTAAAGCTGCAGAACGCGCGCAGCAGCAGCACAACAGTAGACATGTGCTTCCCCACTATCTGCTCTGTCTCTGCTTCCAAGCAACAAGCACCGCAGTCTGTCTGTGCTGCAGGCACTGCAGTCACAAAGCAGAGCCAAACCCGCGCACCTCCGACAGGGGCACGGGGTGCCCGGCGCCGTTGATCAGCTGCGCGGTCTGGTTGACGATCACCACGCTGCCGTTGTGCGGGTACGGCGACGCCAGCAGCGCCATCACGTTCTTGGTCTGCACCCGCCGCTTGCCTCAGTGCCATCACACTCAGAGCGACAGCCTGTGCCGGCGGCGACCTCAAACACCACGCAGGCCTGCCGCAGTGGCCTACAGGCTGCACCAGTGACGCCTCGGGTATGCACCCCGGCGCGCGCACGCCAGGTTCGCCCGGCGCTGCCACGCACCTGGCCGGGCGCGAGCTGCTCCTCCGGCCCCAGACACCTCACGGTCGTGAACTCGCCGTTCTGCTGCGGCTCCTCGCAGGTGCCATAGCCTGTCCAGCGCGCGCAGACGTGTCTCAGTGCTGAGCCATCCCATAGGTAGTGCTGAGCCATCCCATAGGCAACAGCTACGGCCTGAGGAGCACGCTCGTTGCAGCCCACTCGGCAGGACCGCAGCGACGCAGCAGCACAGGCGCGGCTACGTATGCGTCACGTGATAGAGCTCCACACGAGGCGGGGCAGGTACCTGCAAACGGCAGGTGAGGGAACGGCGGGTACGCCTGTTTACCCACACCAGCGCCTCAGTCTGGAGAGCAACAGGACAGGGCCCAACAGGACAGGGCAGGGCTTGCTCATGCTTGCTCATGCGCGGCAGAGAGCGCACTGTACTGCTGTAAACCAAGGTGGCAGGTCACCAGGCCGCACCACAGACGCCGCTTTGTCCTCTGTGCTGGTGGCACTGTCCACGGATATGACGTAGGGCCCCGTACTGCGCCCAGCGTTGCTCTCGGCGCCCGCGAAGGCAGCGGTGCAGGCCAGAAGCGCCAGGGTCAGCGCCGAACGAGCCATCGTGCTTAAATCTGGGTGTTCCGGCGGGGTGTTGCGCAGAAGCTTTTGCAGGCGGAGCTCAGGCGTCCATAACGAGGTGAGCTCGTTGAGGGGAACCCTGCGGGGCTTGAAGTTGCGCCTACCGAGCAACCGTCACTCGGCCCAACTGTGCTTGTCCCTCGTAAACACTGAGCACGGTCATAAAACAGTTGAAGCTGCAAGCCCGCACGGCGTCTGGCTACACCAACTTGCACATGGGGATGAAGCGTGCGCGCGACGCCTGTACTTGCCCTTGCTAGTTCAGCTCTTGCGCATCTGTAACCTTTCGAGCGGTTCCTGTGCGTGCAGGCAACAAGGCAGAAGCAGAGATGGACGTGGATGCGCCGGGCAGCAGCGGCAGGGCGGCGGCCGAGCCGAGCGCCGCAGACGAGCCCCTGCCTGTGAGCCCTGTGGCGGCGGACGACCGCAAGCGCCCCGCTCAGAGCAGTGGCGCGCTGGGTGTGCGCAAGCACGGCAAGGCCGGCAAGCGCGGCGCGCTCTCGCACAAGCAGAAGCGGAGGAAAGCGCAGGCGCTCGAGAAGGTGAGCTTGCGTGCTTCCATACCAAACCACTTGTTTAGGAACAAAGCCTGCTGTGACAGTGAAGCACACGTCGCAGGCGCTGGCGACCGCCGACCGGCGTGAGAGCAAGGGCGGCAAGAGCAGCCAGCGCACGCAGCGCAAGAAGGCGACCAAGGTGCTGTGGGTCACTGAGAAGGGCAAGTGAGGTTGCGAGCCTTGCAACGCGTATCTACGCAGGCTGGGTACTAGCGCTTGAAAGGACAGAGACGGAGTGTAACCTGTCAACGCACTCCACCGTCAGAAAACTGTGTGCATGCAGAGGTGACGGTGCTGGTATATATCAGCACCGGGTGCAAATAGCACCCCTTCCCGCCAAGACTTGCTACCCTGAGAGGGTTACACCTGTTTAAAACCCAGCAGCTCCAAGCTTCGCACAGCTGCCCGGCTGAAGCTCGCCATCTAGAAGCCCTCATTATTCGCTGTGTGCGTGATTTGGCCAGACAATCCACCTTAGTGCAGGTATACAACTGAGTCAGAGAAGCACTTCAGCAGCTCGCATACTTGCTGACACTTTTTAGGCATACTTGGAAGCAGGTAAGAAGTGCACGTAGAAAGAGATTTTCCGCTCTGTATCTGACAGCAAACACTTGAACAAGCAGTGTGCATTCCTGCAAATGTGGCACGCCTTGCACCTGCCTCCATCAACCTAGGACCGCAATCTGCTTGCTCTGTAGCTTTCTGTGCATTGCAAGCTCGCCTTGCGTGAGCAGCCGCTTGAGCACGCAGCTTTCGAGGCGCGCTGACACCTTGCGCCCACGCAGGACGCGCCAGCTGGCCTGAAGGCCTCCACCCGTGCGGCCGCCCCCGCACTCGCCAGGCAGTAAACAGTGCCCTACACAGGCCACAGGACAGCGCCGCAGCCATGGGCGGCTGCCTGTCTCTGTCGCGCGTCAGCGACGAGCCGCTGCCGGCCGAGCCGGCGGCGGCCAAGCGCGACGGCCGTGCGCTGGTCGGCGTGGGCGCCGCGCCGGTTGGCGGTGCCCGGGCCAAGGGCGTGGCGGAGCGCGTGCGCGAGCTGGTGCCGGCGGCGGTCCTGCCGCCGCGCAGCGGGCCGCACGCGTACGAGGTGGTGGGCGACCTCTCCGCGCTGCCGGGCCCGGCGGCCGGCTGCGGCTGCGGCGCCGCGCGGCTGCTGCGGCACCGGCGCACCGGCGAGCTGGTCGCCTCGCGCTGGATCGACTTCCTCCAAGGCGAGCCGGCCCAACGCGCCCCGCGCCATCCGGGCGTTGGGACCAGCACGCTGCAGCTCCCCTGGCAGATTGCTGTCACCAGCCTCGGCATGGCAATGGTGAAGATAGGGATGGAATCTGTGACGCGGTGGCGGCCCGGCGCGTGCGCGCAGGCGTGCCGCTGACCCGCAGCGACGAGCGCGAGATCCTCAACCACCGCCGCCTGGCGCACCCGCACGTGCTGGGTTTCCGAGAGGTCTACATGGCGACCGACGCCGCCGGCTTGGAGCACGCCGGCGCCGCGGACGGCGCGCACCTGGTCGTCGTCACCGAGCACGCGTCGGGCGGCACGCTCGGGGACTGGGTCGAGGCGGCGGGGCCGCTGAAGGAGGCGCAGGCGCGCCGCCTGTTCGGGCAGCTGGTCGGCGGCCTGGCGCACTGCCACAGCCGCGGCGTCGTGCACCGCGCGTTGTCCGTGGACACGCTCGCGCTCACCGGCAGGCGCGGCCCGGCACTGCCTGCCCTGTACGGTTCACACTGTACCCGCTTCCCTGTGCTGTACATGTACTTGCGTAGAAGCCTCGTGCGCTTGCTGGGCTTGCTGTGGGCCGCAGCTCCCGCAGCGCATGAGCCCACAAAGCACGCTTGCAAGTGCTCACACCTTCTGTCACTGATCTGGACATCGCTGTGCCAGACCGGCGCTCTGACGACGCGCGACCGCCCGCGCGCAGCGCACATGCGCCGTGCCTCAAGATTGCGGGGTTCGGCATGTCCAAGAGCGCCATTGAGGAGTCAATGCCAAAGACGCGCCTGCCCAGCGCGGCCGTCTACACGCCGCCGGAGCTGCTGGCATCCGGCTACGGCGGGTACCCGCAGTACGACGGCGCCGCCTGCGACGCCTGGTGCCTGGGCGTCTGCCTCTTCTGTGCGCGGCCCGACGCTGCAGCACCGCCGGCCAGGGCTAGGCGGCGCCTCGCAGCCGCGTGTGCATGTCATGCAGTGCAGGCAAAAGAGGGTGAGGCTCAACTGAGGGACACCGACCCATAAGTGCAGCATCACCGGTCAGGCCTGGCGGAATCTCGCAGCCGCATGTGCATGTCATGCACTGCAGGCAAGAGAGGGTGAGGCTCATGCGCGGGAGAGCACCAGCTCATCTCTCCCACAGCAACCATGCGCCGAGTGTGCGAGCGCACTCCATGCTGGTCGGCCCGCGCACGGCAGACCATGAGGGCGTGCGCTGATCGGGAGGCGGGCGAGGCGCAGACATGCTAGTGGGCCGGCTGCCGTTCGTCGCGAGCGCCGGCGGGCTGACGCGGCGCGACCTGGCGGCCATCGCGGCTGCGCGCTACGAGGTTCCGGCCGCGCTGGGCCTGTCGGGCGAGAGCCGGGACCTGCTGTCGCGGCTGCTGGTGCCCACGCCCCAGCGCCGCCTCAGGTCCGCTGCCGGCTCACCTCCTTTGGAGCATGTCGACCTTGCTTGCTGCCACGCTGTGTCAATTGCATGACACAGAGACAAGGCAGCGCAAACGCTGCCGCTCCAGACGTGACGCAAGCTGTCTCTTGCGTACTGCTTGCCCCTACCCCTGCCTCGGCCGAACGCTACCCTCGTCATGCCTGAGCCTGCGCGGCCCAGCCTTGCCCCTGAGCCAGCCCCGGCATGCATGGCACAGCGACCTCCCGGGAGCGCCTGCGCATGCATGCGGGCGGCAGGGTCGCCGAGGTGCTGCAGCACCCGTGGCTGGGCTACGTCGGCGCAGCGCCGGCGCCCGCCGGCGCGCCGCCGTCGGCCGCCGCCTGCGTGCAGAGCGAGGCCGAGCTGCTGGCGGCTGTCGCGCAGGCGCGCCGCGCCGGCCGCCGCCGCCTGCTCGCGCCGCGCCCCGCCGCCACGCTGCCAGGCAGCCCCGGCGACCCTGGCGCTGCCCTGGCCGGCCCCATGCGGAACGGCGCCGAGGCAGACCCGCAAGCGCATGGCACGCCGCCGGGGGCGGCGCCGGAGCGCCAGCGGGGCACAAGCAGCACCGGCAGCTCGCCAGGCAGCACCAGCCCAGCGGGCGACGGCGCGTCGAGCAGCCCCGGCAGCGACACGGCGGCCTGGGCGGCGGAGCGCCTGCACTCAGCGGAGGAGCGGCTCGTGCTGGAGCGCAGGCGCCTGCGCGCCGCGCGGCGCGCTCGCCGGCCGCACACAGTGGAGTAGAGGTTGCTGTGGGCTCCTCACACTATTGTGTTGAGGGAGCGCCGCGCACGTCTGGGAGCACACATAGCCAAGTACGGCTGACGTGCTGCTTGCGGTGCTTGCAATGCCATGGTCACGCCCACGCATACACCCGCGCACGCAACACGCTCTCTTGTTACACTGCTTCTACAGCGCTTGGTTCGACTGGAGCCTGTCCGCCTCAGTCCGGCCGGCCCAGAGCGCCGACCGCCTGCTGCAGCCAGCGCCCCAGGTCGCGCCCTCCGGGCTGCCCCAGGTGGCGCAGCGCGGCCGCCGCCCACTCGTGCGCCGCTGCCGAGCTGGCGCGCCCGAGCACGCGCTCCAGGGCCGCAGCACCCCCGCATGCCCTCACCGCCTCCCGGCCGCGCGCGCTGTCCCGGGCGATGAGCGTGAGCGCGTTGGCAGCCCGCGTATGCACATCAGCAGGGCGCGCAGGCGCCATCAGCGCGACCAGCGTCGGCACGCCGCCGCACTCCCGCACGCTGTCCTGGTTCCGGGTGTTGTTGGTGCACAGGCTCACCAGCGCCTGCATAGCGCCGCACTCCCTGTCGCTGTACTGATTAACAGTAGTGTCTGTACACAGACCTGCCAGCTCCGCAGCAGCCCGCCCACGCACTGCCTTTATCCGGCCGGGCGCGAGCAGCCCGACCAGCGCCGGCACGCCGCCACACTCCCTGACGCTGTCCTGATTTCTGGTATTGTTGGTGCACAGACCTGCAAGCACCGCGGCAGCCCACCTATGCGTGCGGGCAGGGCCGCCGGGCGCCAGCAGCGCAACCAGCGCTGCGATGCCCCCGCACTCCCGCACGCTGTCCTGGCAACCGGTATTGTCGCACAGGTTGTACAGCGCCCGAGTGGCCTCCTTGTGAACGGCATCCGTCCCGCCGAGCGCCAGCAGCCCAACCAGCGCCGCATCGCCCCCGCACTCCCGCACGCTATCGCAATTCTGGATGTCATTATCGCACAGTTTCCGCAGCACCGCCGCAGCATGCACAACGGCAGAGCCACCGGACGGCAGCAGCCCGACCAGCGCCGCCACGCCCCCGCACTCCCGCACGCTGTCCCGAATCCGAGTTTTATCAAAGCACAGGCTCCGCAGCGCCGCTGCGGCCTGCTCGTGCACGGCAGCGGTCCCGCCGGGCGCCAGCAGCCCCACCAGCGCCACGACGCCCCCGCACTACCGCACGCTTATGCAACTGTGGGTGTGGTTACCGCACACGCTCCGCAGCGCTGCAGCGGCCTCCTGGTGCACGGCGTCTGTCATGCCGGGCGCCAGCAGCCCGACCAGCGCCGCGATGCCCCCGCACTCCCGCACGCTGACCCGATTTCGCCTGTCGTCCCAGCACAGCTTGGACAGCGCCGCAGCGGCCTGCTCGTGCACAGCGGCAGAGCCGCCAGGCGCCAGCAGATGGACCAGCGCCGCGACGCCCCCGCACTCCCGGACGCTGTCGCTGCCGTGGGTGGTGTTCCTGCATACTTTTGGTAACGCAACCGCAGCCCGCTCCTGCGCAGCGGCAGTGGCCCCTCACGCTGTTGCTATACGCACCTGTAAAGCAGGCACGCCTGCAACCACCTTGGCCACAGCAGCAGAGCCGCCAGACACAGGTAGCCAGACCAGCTTCACGCATGTCAAGGAATCTGCCAGGCGCGAACAGGCCTACCAGGGCGGCAGGGTGGACATCTGGTGCAGGCTGCTCGCGGCCGGGGCGTCCGTGCCGGAGCCTCGGCCGCACGCGGCGCCCCGTGCTGCCGTGCTCGACCTCGAGCGAGCAGGAGCAGCCCTCTCTGTCAGCAGCGCTGACGCTCGGGCCCTGGAGCGTGACGCGGGGCTGGGTCACTTGGTGGACTCATGCCGGTTGTGTTGCTGCGCGGCGACATGCAACCAGAACGAAGCACATCATCGCAGAGCATGACACACGGAGGAGGTTCGGTAGCACAGGCGTGCGCTGCCCGCAGCAACAGTCACAGGGCTCAGTGACGCTGCTGCCGCACCTGCACGCCCTTGCCCGCAGCAGGTTGCCCGCGCTTCATCGGCGCAGCTGCGGTGCACTCGCGGCCCACAAGTTGCGGGCATGCAGAGGCTTCAAGACATCGCCCGGGCCAATGCCTGGACTGGACGGACCGGTCTGAATGAACGAATGAATGAATGAATTACAACCGTGTGTCGGCCAAACTTGGCCTCTTACGGCCGCAGCCCTCAGGGCTGCGCAGCGAGCAAATGAACATCATGTAAGCATGCGAGTATGCATTTGGCCACCGTCAAGGTGTCCGGGTTGCGACTAAACGCAAGCATGGTGGTGCCACATGGAAAGAGGAACTGATCAGATGCTCAGTTGATGTCAATTTTCGCATGTGACATGATGGCCATGCATGCATGCCATCTCATCACGGGCCTCATGGCCGCATGCACTGCTATGACTGTCCCGGACGACTGTGTGCTGTCACGTGTGTATGTCTATGACAGCGCGCTGCCAGGCACGCACCCCCTCTGGAAAAGAGGGCTGCTTGACGGCAGGCTTGGGTGCATCACAGAGACGCCCGTTAAGCCTATTGTATTAAGGGAGCGCCCGGCATGTCTGGGAGCACATGCAGCCAGCTGCGGCGGTCGCGCCGCTGGCGGTGGTTGCAGGTCGCTACGGTCATGTCCTTGCGTACACCCACGCACACAACCCACTCTCTGACGCAAGTGCTTCTGCATGCCTCGACCGCAGCACGCGTCCGCCTCAGTCCGGCCGGCCCAGGCCGCCGACCGCCTGCTGCAGCCAGCGCCCCAGGTCGCGCCCTCTTGGCTGCCCCAGGAAGCGCAGCGCAGCCGCCGCCCATTCGTGCGCCGCTGCCGAGCTGGCGCACGCAAGCACGCACTCCAGGGCCGCAGCACCCCCGCACGCCCTCACCGCTTCCCGGCAGCGCGCGCTGTCGTGGGCAATAAGCGTGAGCGCTTTGGCAGCCCGCATATGCACAACGGCAGGGCGCGCAGGCGCAAGCAGCGCGACTAGCGCCGGCACGCCGCCGCAGTCCCGCACGCTGTCCTGGTTCCTGGTGTTATGGCACAGATTGTACAGCGCTCCTGCAGCATGCTCATGCATGGCAGCAGAGCCGCCAGGCGCCAGCAGCGCGACCAGCGCCGCGATGCCCCCGCACTCCCGCACGCTGTCCCTGTTCATCGCATTGTCACAGCACGAGTTGCACAGCGCCAAGGCCGCCTGCTCTTGCACGGCAGCAGAGCCGCCAGGCGCCAGCAGCGCGACCAGCGCGGCCACTCCCCCACAACCTTGCACACAGTCGTTGTTCTTGACACTCTGCCAGCACAGGTTCCCCAGCGCCGCAGCAGCCTGCTCGTGCACAGCAGGCGAATTACTGGGCGCCAGCAGCCCGACAAGCGCCGCGACGCCCCCGCACTCCCGCACATGGTCTTTGTTCATGGCACTCTCCCAGCACACATTTGCCAGCGCCGCAGCAGCCTGCTCGTGCACTACAGGCGTGTGGCTGGGCGCCAGCAGCCCGATCAGCGCCGCGACGCCCCCGCACTCCCGCACGCTGTCACGATTTCGGCTGTCGTCCCAGCACAGATTCCCCAGCGCCGCAACAGCCTGCTCATGCACAGCAGGCGAGTTGCTGGGCGCCAGCAGCCCGACAAGCGCGGCAACGCCCCCGCACTCCCGCACACAGTCGTTGTTCTTGACACTCTGCCAGCACAGGTTCCCCAGCGCCGCAGCAGCCTGCTCGTGCACAGCAGGCGAACTACTGGGCGCCAGCAGCCCGACAAGCGCCGCGACGCCCCCGCACTCCCGCACATGGTCTTTGTTCATGGCACTCTCCCAGCACACGTTTGCCAGCGCCGCAGCAGCCTGCTCGTGCACAGCAGGCCAACTACTGGGCGCCAGCAGCCCGACAAGCGCCGCGACGCCCCCGCACTCCCACACATGGTCTTTGTTCATGGCACTCTGCCAGCACACGTTTACCAGCGCCGCAGCAGCCTGCTCGTGCACAACAGGCGTGTTGATGGGCGCCAGCAGCCCGATCAGCGCCGCGACGCCCCCGCACTCCCGCACGCTGTCACAATTTCGGCTGTCGTCCCAGCACAGATTCCCCAGCGCCGTAACAGCCTGCTCATGCACAGCAGGCGAGTTGCTGGGCGCCAGCAGCCCGACAAGCGCCGCGACGCCCCCGCACTCCCGCACATGGTCTTTGTTCTTGGCACTCTGCCAGCACAGGTGCCCCAGCGCCGCAGCAGCCTGCTCGTGCACAGCAGGCAAATTCCTGGGCGCCAGCAGCCGGACCAGCGGCGCAACACCCCCGCACTCCCGCACACAGTCGTTATTCTCGACATTCTGCCAGCACAGGTTCCGCAGCGCCGCAGCAGCCTGCTCGTGAACAAAATCGGAGTTGCAGGGCGCCAGCAGCCTGACCAGCGCCGCCACGCCCCCGCACTCCCGCACGATGTCACAGTTCTGATCGTCCCCCCTGCACAAAAGCCGCAGCGCCGCAGCGGCCGGCTCATACACAGCATCTGTCCCGCCAGGCGCCAGCAGCCCGACCAGCGCCGCCACGCCCCCACAGTCTCTCACACTGTCCTTATTCTGCGCACTGTCCACGCACAGGTGCCGCAGCGCCGCCGCAGCCCCTTCGTGCACGACGGCCGAGCCGCCGGGCGCCAGCAGCCCGACCAGCGCCGCCACGCCCCCGCACTCTCGCACGCTGTCATGGATCTTGAGATCCTCCCAGCACAGGTTTGCCAGCGCCGCAGCAGCCCGCTCCTGCACAGCAGGCGCTCCTGCACAGCAGGCGAGTTGCTGGGCGCAAGCAGCCCAACCAGCGCCGCGACGCCCCCGCACTCCCGCACGCTTATGCAATTCCGGGTGTGGTTATCGCACACGCTCCGCAGTGCCGCAGCGGCCTGCTGGTGCACAGCGTCTGTCATGCCGGGCGCCAGCAGCCCGACCAGCGCCGCCATGCCCCCGCACTCCCGCACGCTGTCTTGGTTCCGGTCGTGGCAACTCCGGGTGTCGTCCCTGCACAGGTTGTGCAGCGCAGCAGCGGCCTTCTCGTGCATGGCATCTGATCCGCCAGGCGCCAGCAGCCCGACCAGCGCTGCCACGCCCCCGCACGCGCTGACGCTGTCGCTGGCCTGGGTGGTGTCCCCGAGCAGGGATGCCAGCGCTGCTGCAGCCCGCTCCTGCGCCGCAGCGGCAACCCCTCACGCTGCGCTTCTATGCGTCTGCGACGCGGGCTCGCCTGCGACCACCCTGGCCACAGCAGCAGAGCCGCCAGGCACAGGCACCCCGACCAGCCAACCTGCACCTCTGCCCCAGCGTAAGCCCAGCCTGCCCAAGCATATCAGAAAGCTTGGTAGGCGCGAGCAGGCTTACCAGCGCCGCAGTGTAGGCCGTTTGTGCAGGCTGCACGCTGCCCTGCCGCCCGGGCCGGAGCCTCATTCGCACGCGGCGCACTGCGCTGCCGTGCTCAAGCTCGAGCGAGCAGGAGCAGCCCTCACCATCAGCAGCGCTGATGCTCCGAGCCTGGAGCGGGGCGCACGCGGGCCGCGGTCTGTTGGTGGACTGATGCTGGTTGTATTGCTGCACGGAGGCATGCAGACAGGTCGAAGCACCAGCCCAGACCATGACAAACGGAGGAGGATTGCACACAGGCGTGCGCTGCCTACAGAGGCAGTCTGCAGGAATCAGTGGCGCTGCTGCCGCACCTGCGCGCCGGTATCAGGGCGCCCGCGCTTCACAGGGGGCTGCTGTGTGCACCCGCTGGCCTACAGCGGCTTCAAGAGCAGCACGAGGCTCGCCTGGAGGAGCAGATGGCTTGACATTAATATTATAAATGCGCCAATGAATGTACCCCTGGCCCGGTTGCGCTTAGTAACAGGCTTTAAATGCGCTCAAGCAGGTGAAGACTCTTGGACAGGCAGCGCTAGGCGGAGCGCGCGCCTGAGCAGCCCGTGTGAGGCTGACTTGGTCTGCACACCACTGGCCGTGCAAGTACGCAACACGCTTTGCCCTTCAATACACACTGTCGTGCTGATCCAGCCTTGTTACAACAGAAGCTTGCCGCCTGAAGCCCCTCGAGCAGCATACGCCGCAGCGCAGCATGAGTGCGCGCACATCGACTCTGGCAGCTCGGCCAAGGGCCATCCGCCTGGACGAGCTCCCGGCAGAGGTACCTGCCGAGGAACACTGTTGGCCTCCACTGCAGGACGCGCTCCGCTACGCGCACTTGGAACACAATGCAGTCCCTGAGAGGCGCTCCCCAGCCCCTGCAGGTCCTGCAGGCGTGCGCGCTCCAACTCTTCAAGCACTCTGCCCACTTGCATGGGGGCTGGACACAGGCCTTCACGCTGCACTTAGTTTGCAGGCGCGCCCTGCATATTGATATACACACGAGCGTTCGATAGGCTTGGCGAGCTGAGCTGGTTGCGTGCCACATGCGACAGGCGGTTCAAAGAGGCGCTCAAGGTGCCGTTCTGGACTACGCTAAGCCCCGACGTCTTGGGCAGGCTGTGGCGGGCGCTGGCGCGACCCGGTGCGTTGCTTGCACCGCTCGTGTCCGAGTGTGTTTGCTGTACAGTGAGGCGTGGTTCGAGCTGCACTCCACTGCTCCCCGTGGCTTGGCAGTGCATACAGACATCTCACGCTTACATGAGGCCGGCCCTCCTGGTGCGTCCCAACCAGTGACACCCATGGCTGCCGCAGGCACGCCTGCCGGCGCTGGCGCCTGGCAGTGGCTTCAGGAGCAAGGCGTCACCGTGATGTCCATCTGCGGCCTGGCCGTGACCGACGCGGATGCCGAGCGGCTCCCGGTCCTGCTGGCAAGCCTTCCCGCGCTGAGTTCGATTCGCGGGCGCGGCGTAGGCAGCGGGCTCACCTTGCGCCCGCACCCCGGCGCTGCTGTAGCAGCTGCCCAGGACTTCCTGGCCGGGGCTGCGCGCGCCATAGCGCACTGCTCATGCCTTCGGCGCCTGCGTCTGATCATTGACCTGGCTGACAAGCCGGCGGACCGGATTTCAGCACCATTTTGGCAGTACCTGGCCAAGGCGCGCGCGCTCGAGGACCTCGAGCTGGCCATTAGGTCGAGCGCGGGCGACACGCACCATGGAAAGGCCACGACAAATGTGTCACAAGTGGTAGCAGGCTCGGCCAGCCTGTCGCGGCTGCGCACACTAACCCTGGAACTGGACAACGTCTGCGAGGACGCCACACTGCCTGCCTGCATGTCGCGCCTGGTTCAGCTGACATCCCTGAGCCTGTTTGGCCTGCGCGGCCTGCGCGGCGCGACTGGCTGGGCGCGTCTGCCGACGCTCGAGCATCTGCAGTTTGATACCTGCGTGTTTGCGCGCGACGGCGAGCAAGCGCTGCCGGGCATGGACGCGCTAGTAGCCCTGTCAAGCTTTAATTTGTGGAGCTGCCGCGGCCTGCGCGCGCTGCCCACATCCCTGCTGCGCCTCAGGCAGCTGCGCAGCCTCATCGACTGGCGGTCAGCGCGCGACGCGCCGCCGGCAGCGGGCCTGCCCGCCAGCGCACCCTGCTTTGCGTCCCTGACTGACTTCACCCTGGCAGGGCACGCGCTGCCGGACTTTCCTGCTTGCGTCCTGGCCATGACAGGCTTGCGGTGTCTCAACCTGCGCGGCAACTGCTTTGAGCAGCTGCCCAGTGCTGTGAGCGTGCTCTCCGATCTCGAGACGCTGTGCCTCGGGCGCCTCTCTGAAAATGGGGAGATTGGGGGCACCCTGGACGCCCGCGCCCTGGGCAACCTGGCGGGCTTCCCGAACCTGTTCAGCCTCTCCTTTTACAACTGCAGCGTGCTGCTCTGCCTGAGCTTCCAGGCCGCTGCCGCGCACCCCTGCCTGCAGGAGCTGGAGCTAACCACCGCGTACCCTGCCTGTGGCCCGTCGTGCCAGGCGTTCCTGGGCTTTGTCATCGCCCTGCTCCGGCAGGGACGCGCAGACGTGCTGCGCGTGCGTGACAGCGTCGTTCAGGGCGCGGGGCAGCAGGACGGCCAGAGCTTCAGGGGCGCCTTGCAGGCCATGGGCTTGGCGCTGCGTGATGACGACGGTGATGGTGCTCACATGGACGCAGAGGATGAATAGGCAATCGATGGCGGGTAGGCTGTGTGTGTGCTGAGTCGAGCACATGCGAGGCTCGGGCCTGTGCAAAGCCGGCGGCGGCGGCGGCAATGCGCACCTCCCTGCGCACCTCCCCTATGCGCACCGAACCTGAAGCCTAAGCGCTCAGCATGCATGGCTGCCATGCTGCCAAGCCCTGCCCGCAACATGCGGTTCTGAGGCGCGCGCCCCCGCAGGCTGTTTTGCACAGGCGCGGCAGTGTAGGTGGGAGTGGCTGCGCCGCATGACCTGCGCTGGACTTGCACATGCTGACGCCAGCAGCGCTCGTGCGCATTACAGCCTGGGCAGCCGTACTGCAGCCTGGCATGCCAAGAGTATTTGACGCCTGTGTTGCAATGGGTCGAGTGCATCTTAGGAGGATGCGTGCACTGAGTATTGCTCAGCGCAGGGCGATCGCCAGGGCAGTGGGTAGCACCTGTGGGTTCCAAACTGTGAACAGCGCTTGCCCCTGTGCCTATGTGTTCATGTCAGCCAGAAACAGGGTGGTAGTCAGACCTGTCAGGCATGCTGTGCACTGGGCAGGCGAGAGAGCTGACCAGCATGTCGATTGTGCACTATGTGCACATATCCGCTGCTGGTCGATGTATGTGACAGTGACGGGGCCACTGTCTTCAGGTCGTGCATGCACTAAAGCCTTGCATTGCTGCTTCAGCAGCTCCAGGTAAAAGCTGTTGGCTGCTCAGGTGTAGGATAGCAGGATGGCCTCTAACGTGTTGTAGCAGGCGTGCACATTTGTAGAGGACACGTCTGTTTCCAAGTACTGCATTGGACACATACGAAGTGCAGGGAGAGGCCAGCATGCAGGCTTAGCACGCGTTTGCGATTAGCTATCCACTGTCAGCTCTTGCAAACCAGCGCTCACCAGCTGCTCCAGCCTTGTTGACACGAAGAGTAGTAGCACCTGCGACCCTCGGCCACAGCAGTGGTTCAAGCACCTGCCGCTTCCCGTCGTACTGCACAACTTTGCCAAAGGGAGCCGCCAGCGCCTCAGCATCACTGTCATGTTGCGCTCACTGAACAGGGTCCTCGCAATCGCTTTTCAACCATCATTGGCGAGCGGCTGTCTAGACAGCAAAGTCGTCATACAAGGCACAAGCACTGGGTACTACGCGTGGATGCGCACCGGACGTTCACTCCCAGTGCTGCAGCTCCCCGCACCGCTTGCCTGTGGCACGCAAGACGTACATTTTACGTCGTTGTTCTGTGTTTGTACTGCAGCAAGTGGCTTGTCAGACAAGGCGCAGCAAGTGTGCAAATGTTCTGCAGGCGAAACGTGTGCGGCGTGTCGTCGAGCAGCCCACGCGATATTTTCAGCAGGTTTCACTGTCGTTCCCAAGGATAGCGGGCGCCACGACCTGGCGTGCCAGGCGGCGCCGGCTATGAAAGTGGGAACAATATCAAGGCGCAGGACAGTAAGCAGGAACCCGGCTCGCTCCTTGGACACACCTGTGCGACTGCTCCACGAGAACGGGTGCCGCTCTCAATTCTGCCTGCAGTCGAGTCGCCACCTGACCCTGGCCTGCCCTGGCCTGAGCCTGTTCAGACAGCGCGCTCCAGCGCGGGGATCAGAGGGGAGAAGGCTGAGGCATCCCCCACTGTTCATCCGTAAGTACAACATCAGTTGGCAGCAGGAGTGGTTCTTACGGTACAGGTCAGTCGCCGCACCGGGCGCACGCAAGCATGACGGGCATCGCCGCCAAAGTTGTGGCTACGCAGCCCATCAGCGGCCAGAAGCCTGGGACTAGCGGCCTGCGCAAGAAGGTGACCCTGCATTGGCCGCACGGTCATGAGCACCTTAGCGTTGTCACCGAAAGAGACAGTGTTTGACGTGCTGGTTTTGGTGGAGCGGCAGAACACAAGCCTGTAGGCACTGCCAGGGCTGCCGGTGATAGTAATGTAAATTGACTGCCGCACGCGCAGGTCACGGTGTTCCAGCAGGCCAACTACTTGGAGAACTTTGTGCAGGCGACCTTTGACGCGCTGCCGGCAGAGAGCCTAACAGGCGAGCGCAGCGCGCACCTGTTCGGCCGTGCTTGAGGCAGGAGCATGTGCGTTGAGCTCGCGGCGCCAAGTACCAATACATCACCCCCGCAGGCTGCACGTTGGTGGTGTCTGGAGATGGCAGGTACTACTCCAAGACGGCTATCGCCACCATCATCCGCATGGCCGCGGCCAACGGCGTCGGCAAGGTGCCGCGCACACAGTCCCGCCCTCGGCCACACTACTTGCCGCCAACTGCGCACGTGCCTGCTGTGCGTACGGCCCCCACCCCTCCTAGCGGTGCAAGCTCCCAACGCCACAGCGCCAGGAATCAGCCCTGCAGGCCGCCCTCGCTGGACTTGGTGCCCGGACAGAGGAGCCAGCACCCATGCTGTGCCAGGCTTCCCAAGCCCACGGAAAACGCCATGTGCTTGTCTTCATATGTACCCGCTCTCCTGCACAGGGAGAGCGCATGGGGAGCAGACTGGTGACCCGCTTCCCTGCCAATGTATGCGTTGAACGTGCGCTCGCGGTCACAGGTGTGGGTCGGTGTGGACGGCCTGCTGTCGACGCCCGCGGTGTCGGCGGTCATCCGCACCCGCCACGGCGGGGAGGCCTACGGAGGCTTCATCCTGACCGCCTCGCACAACCCGGGCGGCCCGCACGAGGACTTTGGCATCAAGTGCGCCCCTGGCGCGGCGCCGGGCACAGGCGGCAGCGGCCTGCCTGGCATGGCGCGCGGGGCGGCTGCGGCTGGCGGTCATGCAGCGGCGATTGCTAGTACAAAGGAAGGCGGTCGCTCTCACATGCATGCTATATGCATGAGGGGCGAATGCCCGCAGAGAAGATGCCGGCGTACGTCATCATGCAAGCCGCATGCTCCCTGAACACTGCTCATGCCGTTCTTTGAGATGCCATTCGAACGAGCCGCTCGCATGCTGGAGCATGGCAGGGCACATGCTTGCCCACCTTGCGAACAAGTGCGCCAGCGAGCTCGCCTGGGGAAGAACGAGTCAATGCTGCACATGCCCGCACGACGAGCACGGCATGTCAGGAATAGTGTTTATGCGAATCATCGAGGAGGTTGCCGGCGTCATGTCGCTCAGCGGAGTCGCCGCGGCGGCAGGTACAACTGCGAGAACGGCGGCCCCGCGCCCGAGAAGCTGACCGACGCGATCTACGCCAACACCGGCAAGCTCAGCAAGTACTTCACCGCGGCCGAGGAGCTGCCGGTGGACCTGTCCAAGCCGGGCACCGCCACCTTCCTGGTCCAGCACCATGACACCGCCAAGTTTGGCAACTTCGTCGTGCAGGCGCGCGGGCATGACTTTGTGCTGTGCTGGTGGCGTGGCATACAGCTGCCGTGTTAAGTGAACCTTTCTTGGGATTCTGCTTGTTCCGCATTGGCTTGATCTGCACTGGCCGCATGGCCGCGAGGCAGACACCTGACCGCCATGTGGGGCAGACAGAGGTCAGCTCATTTGTCCTTTGATGAAGACTCGCTAACAGAGCAAGATGCTCAGTCAGAGCGCTGCGGCTACGCACTCTACCGAGGCGCAGTCCACACAAGCCTGACGGATGCATAGCTTTCCGAGAGCCAGGAGGCGCGCCGCCGCGGCGCAGGTGATCGACCCGGTGGAGGACTACCTGAAGCTGCTGCACCGCATCTACGACTTTGGCGCGCTGCGCAGGCTGCTGGCGCGCAAGGACTTCCGCTTCACGTTCGATGGCATGCACGGCGTCGCTGGGCCGTACGCGCAGCGCATCTTCGTGAAGGCGCGCCCGCCGACGCGGGGCCGCGGTCGGATGTATGCTGGCGTAATGTATCTCACACCACCCCCTAACCATTTGTTGACTCCGTTGTGGGGTAATCGCTCACCAGCGCTCTCACACCATGGCTGGTGCACGTTCCTATCAAGGCCAACACTGCGGCCCAAGGTGTTTATGCGTGCTCAGAAATGCTTGACAGAAGACATCAAGGTGGTCGGACCTGCAACAGCAGGGCGGCGCGAATGCAGGAGCTGGGCGCGGACCCGTCCAGCCTGCTCAACTGCGACCCCAAGGAGGACTTTGGCGGGGGCCACCCGGACCCCAACCTGACATACGCGAAGGAGCTCGTCGCGGCGTGCGGCCTCGGGGAGCACCCCGCGCCCGCCGCGGAGGCGCGCGCCTGCCTGGCCCGCTGCTGTGATGCAGCAAAGCCGGCTCATTATGTGGGTATTGACGTGTGCGTGGACCGGGATGAGCGTTGTAGGGTGCTGCATGGGTCTCAGCAGGTCAGTGTGTGCCTGAGGGGTGCGGCCGGCCGCGCGCAGCTGCCGGACTTTGGCGCCGCGTGCGACGGTGACGCCGACCGCAACATGATCCTCGGCCGCGCGTTCTTCGTGACGCCCAGCGACAGCCTCGCGCTGATCGCTGCCTACGCGCAGGCAGGCCCTGCCGCGCTTGCCTGAACACGCAGCGCTGTGCAAAGCTGTCACCGACGGCTGTTGGGCTCCACCCCAGGCCGCATGTCCGGACTCGTTGCGGACACAGGGGGAGTTGGTGGCTGTGACGCGCCCCCTCATGGCTTGTGTTTGCAAATGGGACTGCGGTGCCTGCACGAGCAACATGCATTGCATGCCATCTTTGACGTGATTGACTCTGAACCACCGGACGATGTGCAAACTGCAGGAGGCCATCCCGTACTTCCGCTCAGGCTTGAAGGGCGTCGCGCGGAGCATGCCGACCTCGGCAGCGGTGGACCGGTGCGCTAGGCCTGCGGTCGTGCCACTCCACCATGCATGAATGGGATTTTGTCAGGCTCTTGCGGCGTTGTCCCAGCCCATCTGCTGCAAGCGTGACTTTCAGTGGGGGCTGTTGGGTAGCGCTGACACCCAACTGCAAAGCCTCTTTTGCTTGCTGAAGCGTTGCTGCTGTTCGCGTGTCATGCGCAGCATGTGCTCTCACTGACACGCCCAGCAGCTGTGGCTCACTGAGAGCATGCTCAGGACCCGCCCCCGGGCAACATGTGTCCCAAAGGTGCCCCCAGGAGCGGGTGTGCGTAGATCAGGGTTCCCTAGGCAGCATTACCCCCAGGGGTGCCGCCAGGAGCGCGTGTGCTGAGACTAGCGCTGGCCTGGCGCCGCAGCGTGGCCGACGCGAAGAAGCTGGAGTGCTTCGAGGTGCCGACCGGCTGGAAGTTCTTCGGCAACCTCATGGACGCAGGCCGCTGCTCGCTGTGCGGCGAGGAGTCGTTTGGCACTGGCTCCGACCACGTGCGGTGCGCGGGGGCAGGCCCTGCCACGCAGCCCCTGCTGAACGCTTGCTTGGCACAGGCGTTGCTCAGATTCTGATCTTGCTTGGCTGCTTGGGTTTCTTGGATCTCTTGGCAGCAGGCGCCAGCGGCGCTCAGCGGGCGGGGCGCCGCGGCAGGGAGAAGGACGGCCTGTGGGCGGTGCTCGCGTGGCTGTCCATCCTGGCTTACCGCAACGTGCCGCACGAGGACCTGGGCTCGAAGCTGGCCAAGCTCGCGCCCGGTGCGCGCCGCCCCGCGCCGCCTGCCCCCGGCGCGGGCGCCCGCGTGCCAGGAAAGAAAATGCCTGCGAAAGCAGCGAAAGCGGGCTTGTAGCTGTCTTGGCGAGCAAAGCAAACCCTGCGTGTGTGCTGTGCACTCATGCAGTTCTGCTGTGACATGCAGTGCCGGGCTTGGGTCCAAGGGTTGCTATTAGGGCCTGCTTGGCGGCGGTCTGGACGTGCGTGTGCTGGCGGCCGGCCAGCCGCCCTGGGCCGAGCGGACGGTGCCATGGCGCGCAGGCCTGCACCTGGGCGGCAAGCCCAGGGAGGCGGGCGCCAAGGTGTCCGTGGAGGACATCGTGAAGGAGCAACCGGCCAGCCGCCTCGCGCTGAGCGGACGGCGGCATGGCGCGCAGGCCTGCACCTGGGCGGCAAGCCCAGGGAGGCGGGCGCCAAGGTGTCCGTGGAGGACATCGTGAAGGAGCACTGGGCGCAGTACGGGCGCAACTTCTACACGCGGTACGACTACGAGGGCGTCGACACCGACAAGGCCGCCGGCGTCATGCAGCTGCTGGTGAAGAAGACCAAGGACGTCACGCAGGCGCGCGCGCGGCGCCGGCCGGCTGCCGGCCTTGCCCTAAACCTAACCCAACCCTGTGGTGCAGAGGCTTCGCAAGAACGGTGGCTGGCAGGCATGCAGAGGTCGCGCGGTGGGACGGCGCGCATGCTCTGCCAGAAATGTCACAAATGCCAAGAGTGGCAGCCTCCCCTGGGCGCCGCACGATGTATTGGGTGCCGCGTCAGCGCGCCCCTGATCTCGTCTGTGGCAGTGACCAGTTGTGGCAATGGCCGGGAGTGGCAGGTGGCAGTGGCCGGTAGTGGCGGTGGCCGGCGGCCGCCCATGAGCGTGCGGCGGCGCGCGCGCGCGGCAGGTGCGGCGCTTCACCATCGACACGGCGGACGAGTTCAGCTACACGGACCCGGTAGACGGCAGCGTCAGCGCACACCAGGGCATCCGCTTCCTCTTCACCGACGGCTCGCGCGTGATCTTCCGGCTGTCAGGCGCGCCGCGGCCGCCGCGCCGCCGCCGCGCGCCCCCCCCATGCATCTGGGGCGGTCACCGCATGTCCTGCCTGGGCACAATCCAAGCCAGGTGTTTTCATCACAAGTGCAGTGCAAACCCTCTTTGCTTGCTACTGCATATGATCAGGCACTGAAGGGGCTGGGCTCTCCAGCACAATCAGCGGGCTGCCGCTGAAGATCAGGCCCGCCTGGACGAGGCCGTGCGCACCAGCACAGAGCAGCCGAGCGCCGGAGCGCCGCCCGGGCGCGCGCGCGCAGGCACCGGCTCGTCCGGCGCGACCATCCGCATGTACGTGGAGCAGTACGTCGCGCCCGACGCCGGGCCGGAGCGCCTGCACGCGGACGCGGCCGTCGCGCTGAAGCCGCTGGTGGACGTCGCGCTGACGCTGTCCAACATGAAGCACCTCACCGGCCGCGACGCGCCGACCGTGATCACGTGAGGCCGGCGCCGTGGCGCGCGCGCCGCGCGCCGCGCCCCGCGGTGCATCTGCTGCATGTGCGTAGGTTACTGTCATGAGATTTTGGCAGGTTCTGCTTGTGTGGAGACCTGCGTGACAGGTATCCAGCTGGTGCACCTGTGAGCAAGCTAGCAGGCATTGTTTACCAGCCAGGTGCTCTCATTGCGGCAGCTGTCGCCATATCCTGGCCTTCCTCCATGTTATGAATGAATAATATGTTTCAGACAGCTGGGGCCGCCCAGGCGACTGGCTCCTACCTGAGAGCTTATTGGCAAGCAACTATTATGCAGGACTGGTTGCGCCAGAGGGCGCGTGCACTCTGCCGTATCTCCATAGAGGCGCACTCAGAGGCCATTTATCCATCATGCCTTTCAGCTGGTGCCCTAGCCCTGTCGTAACCCTGAATACGAGTTTGATGTTGGAATTCCAAGTAGCACGCACGGCCTATGTCTGAACCGTGGTCGCAAGCACATACTAGCTGTGTCAAGGAGAACGAGTGAATATCAGTAATTTGTCGTGCCCGGCGCCGCTTTCGCTGAGTCACTTCGTGAACAATCAGCGCATACGCCGAGGCGGGCACGGGCCTGGCCTGTTGTGATACGGAGGACTTCAGCCGACTTGCAGGAGGAGCGAGAGGGCCAACTGGGCCCGGCTCACCTTGCGGGCCTGAGAAGCCCATCAGGCTAGCCTGCTCCTGACCCACAGGCAAGGCCCACCAGGCGATTGGCTCACAGGCCAAAACGACGTGGATTGATAAACACTGATACAGCGTGCCGTGCTGCGTGGGGGCGCCTAGTCTATGATGTTGTATGGCGGGCACGCACAACAAGCTCACCCCCCCGGCCCCTGGCACCAAGCACGTAGTGACAGCGCAAGCATAACTTGCTAGAGGCTGCCCTGTGCAGCCGGAGGTGAGCGCACCCGCACTGCACATAGCGTGCGCGTGGCGCAAAGGCGCTGATGTTATTGCTTGAAGACCGGGGAGGCCGTGCGGGGGCGCGCGTGTGCTTGGGCGCCTTGGAAGCAGCCTGCAGGCGTCCTGAGGGCGACGGGCTGGGGGCCGCAGGAGCACCGGGCGCCGGGGCCGATGGTGGCCTTGCGGCCCGAGCACTGGCGGGCCTTCAGCTATGTCATGCTCAACATGGTCTCCGCCACCGGCATCGTGTTTGCCAACAAGCTGGTGCTCAGCGTGCTGGACTTCCACTTTGTGCGCCCCGTCGTGCCTGGCGCCCCCGCCCGGCACTCGCGTGCACACTCGTATGCGAGAGGCTGCGCTGGCCTGCACGTTGCAGCGCTATGCTGGACCTGCAACAACTTGCATGCCGCTTGGCGCGCAGGTGTACGCGCTCACATTTGTGCACAGCGCGTTCACGATGGTCGGGATGTGGCTGTTCGCGGCGTTTGGGATGTTTGAGGTCAAGCGCCTGGCGGCGCGGCAGGCGCGGACCCGCCCTTGTCAGCGCGCCGGACCCGCCTTTGTCAGCGCTTTGCCGCGTATGAGCAGGGCGGCGCCTGTGAGCCTGTTGTGCTGCCCCTGCTGCCCCCCCCGCGTCACAGCCTTTGCGGCCAACCCCATGGCTGCACGCTCGGGGGGAGGCACTCTCCTGTACTACTTGGCGCAGCACAGGCAGAGCTGCACATCCGGGCAAGCAGCGTCGGCCTCAGGGGCCGAGCGCCTGCAGGTCTTCCCGCTGGCGGCGGCCTTTGTGGGCTACGTGGTCCTCTGGAACCTGAGCCTGCAGCTCAACCCGGTGGGCTTCTACCAGCTGGCGAAGATCCTGATCGCGCCGGCGGTGATAGCGATCGAGGCGTCCTTTTACGCCAAGCGGCCCACCCGCAACGAGATGCTGGCGGTGTGCGTGCTCTGCGTCGGCGTGACCATGGCAACTGTCACCGACGACCAGGCGCGCTCGCCGCGCCGGCCGCGGGCGCTGCCGCGCGCCAGACGCCTGCGGCGGCTGGGCGCGGGGCCCGAATGCGAGCTGCTGGTGCCGATTGCCGGGCCCTGCACCGGCGCAAAAATGGCCACCACCACCAGGCCACCACCGCAGCACCTGCTGCACAGGACGCAGTGCGCGCGAGCCGCATCACATCCATCATCAGCAGGCACCCGGTCTGGTAATGCTGCCGGCGGCGGCGACCGCGCCGCGCGCCAGACCACAGCGGGCGCGGCGGCGCAAGCGCGCGCAGCCGGTCAAGCGCGCACGCGCCGGCGGCGCGGGGCTCACGCGCCCGGCCCGGCGCGCGCAGGTGGCCACCAACCCTGTGGGCCTGATGGTCGCGCTGCTGGCGGTGTGCTGCACGGCGGTGTACCAGATCTGGGCGGGCTCCAAGCAGAAGGAGCTGGGCGCGGGCAGCATGCAGCTGATGCACCAGTTCGCGCCGCACGCGACCGGGCTGCTCGCGGCGCTCGTGCTGGGCGTGGAGCCGCTCGGGCTGCCCGGCCCGGCCGGCGGCGGGTGCGCCCACGCATGCGCGGACGGGCCCAGCATGTGGCAGCAGGCGGCCAGCCTCTTGGGTGCACAACAAGGAGCCGCTCGGGCTGCCCGGCTCTGAAGGCGCTGGGCGTGTTGCTGAAGCTGATGTGACCTGCTGAAGCAAGGCGTGCAGAGTTCTGACATGAGGGCGTGAGTCGGTCGGGGCTGCTCGGCTGTGCGGGGGGCGTCTGTGCGCCCAAGTCCGGAGGGAGCAGTGACCGCCATGCATCGCAGCTCGCCGCGGGCGCAGCGGCACACTGCTGGCTCTGAGCAGAGCATCTGGTGGCGAGGTATCTCAGACGACAGGCTCCACTCGAGTGCTGCGATAGGCGTTAGGCATGGGGCGGCACGGCGAAAGCGCCCCTGCCCTCCAGCGCTCTCCGCTCCCAGCACAGGCCTCTTGAGTCGGAGGGTCGTGGGCTGCGGATGCGGGCTGGGAACGCTGCTGGGGCGGCCGGCTTTTCAACGTTTCCAGCCCCGCCACGGGCCTGAACGGCTGGAGCGCGGGCCGCGCAGGTTCGACCTGGGCACGCTGCTGGGCTACCCGTACAGCTGGCTGGCGGTCGGCGCGATCCTGACCACGGCGGTGCTGGGCCTGATCGTGAGCCTGTCCACTTTCCTGGTCATCGGCGCCACATCCTCGGTCACCTTCAACGTGGTGCGTGACCAAACCCTATCCTAGACCCAGTCGCCGCCGGCGCGATGCGAGGCTAGCGCATGCTGCTGCAGGGCTGCCGGGCGCGCAGCTGTGGCCCTGCTCACACACGCGCGCCGCGCAGGTGGGCCACCTGAAGACGGTGATCATCCTGGCGGGCGGCTGCGTGCTGTTCGGCGAGGCCATGCCGCCGAAGAAGCTGGCGGGCGTGGTGCTGGGCATGAGCGGCATCCTATGGTGCGCGCCCTACCCTGCACCCATCAGAGGGCACGGGAGGGCCCTGCGATGTCCGGGCACTGTCTCATCAGCCAGGCCTGGTCCATGAAGCGCTCCCGTCACTGATGCTGCACACACCGTGCTGTGCTGCGCCGCCTGAGTGCATGCCCACTCACGCTGTCGCCGAGGTCGCTCGGCTCTGAGAAGCGGAAAGGCGCCGACGCGCCCGGCTGCCGCGACTGCGGCGCGCGCGGCGAGCTTTTTACAACACCCCACCGTGTCTGGCCGAGCGCTGCAGCCCGCCCGCGCGCCGCCGCAGGTACTCGTACCTGAAGATGACGGCGCCCGCGCGGCCGGCGGCGGCCGCGGCGAGCGAGGTGGACAGCGCGGCCGGGCGCAAGGCGGCCGGCGAGACGCCCAAGGCCGCCGGCAAGTCTGCGTCGCTGTGGGCGGACAGCCGCGACGCCGGCCTCGCGCCGCTCGGCGCGGCGGACAAGCTCGGCAGCCGGGCGCCGCTGCTGCGCGGCAAGGCCAGCAACGGCTCCGACGAGGAGGCGGCGCCCATGCGCAAGATCGCGGACTGAGCGGCGGCGGGCCCTCGGCCTAGCCGCATGCGCGGCTCGGGTGAGGCGGCGCCCGTGCGCAAGCTCACAGACCAGGCGGCGGCCGACCCTCAGCCGAGCTGTATGCGCGGCTCGGGTGAGGCGGCGGCGCCCGTGCGCAAGCTCACGGACCAGGCGGCGGCCGACTCTCGGCCGAGCTGCGCCTGCGGCTCAGGTTAGGGTCGGGCGCAGGGCCGCGGGCTGGCGGACAGGCCCGGCACCCTGCGGCGCGCGCGTCAAGCTGGCCGGCGTGGCGCGCACGGTTGAAGTACTAGTTGAAACAGCCCGGCGCTGCTCAGCGCGCTGGACCCATGCAGCCGTGCTGCTGCCGTGCGGCGAGGCCGGCGCGACCAGGCTGGCGGGCGCCGTTTTGCATACAAGCCTGGGGCTGGCGGCGCGCCGCAGCACAGCTCGCCGCACGATCGCTGAAAAAAGTCATCCTTCCCCGTATTGAAGTTGGTCGCTTCGCATTATGCTGCATGCATCACGGGTGGGACCTTGGCGCGCCTGCACGCAGGCCCGGCCCTGGGGTCTGCATGTGCAGGTTCAGGATTTATTAGCAGCCGGGCCCGCGGCGTCAGGGACAGCGCACCCACGGGCAGCGCTCGCCGGCACGCGGCCGGTTTTATTGGGGTTTAGGTGTCGCCAGCCTGCGTGCTCGGGCTGAACTGTCCTGCCGCGGAGGCGTATGGGGTGCCTGCAGGCCCCGCGGGGTTGGTAGCTGTCGCCGTCTGGTTTTTCCCCTCCCGGGCGCTCCTGCCCTTGTCTGGCACTCTGCCCGGAATGTTTCGTGAGCATGCTACTGCCGCACTTCACGCTGAGCTGTCTTGGCCCGCCACTCGAGTAGGTGAGCATGCAATGGGCTGCGGCTGGTGCGCCTGCCAGGCCGTCGGAACAGGCTAGGGCTGGTGTCACGTGCCGCTGCACCTTTAGGAGCATGATGAGCACTCCGACCGCTGCGATTTCCCATTTTTATGTAAACGTATCTATGTGCACACACAAAGTACTGCACCAGAGACCTCTCTACGTGTACTAGCACCCATGTGCATGTGGTCGTTCAACATGTCCTTGCAATACAATGGCATGTCAGTGGTTGAGGTGAACGCTCAGTGCTCAGACGTCAATGCCAGCGCTGGCTGCCTGTCAGAGGCGCACACACTCATGCCATGCAGCACAAGCTCTGGGTGCCAATTGGGGAACCCTGTTGATGATCTCCTCCTGCCAGCAACCCAGGAGCGGCGGGCTGATGTGACTGCAGGTGGGTTTCAGGGCGTTTGGTCGTATAAGTGCTTGATTTGAGTGTGTGCGCCGCGGTGCTGCCCCTGCAGCGCATATTGGTTCCCCATGCAGCGGCGTCACCACAGCAGAAAGTAGCGCTCACAGCCCAACGCCCTGCGCCACGCACGTCGCAGCCACGCCAGCCGCGGCCGCAGCTTGCTGTTGACCCAGCACGTCCAGCGGTCGCCCGAGCTCACCTGTGCAGCGCAGGTATTGTCAACACAGGCGGCGTCCACTGGGTACATGTGGGCGCTCGCTGCTTTCGCTTTCAGCGGAGCACCGTCATCTGATGTTAGTTGTGTCAGAGAATGGTGACCCGCTTGCCATGGGGTTGGGCATGCATGCACCTGCAAGGCCAGCATTGCTGGTTCCCATGGAGTGTGGTGAGCGGGCGCGCATCGGGCGTCAGCATGGCCGCGGGCCGAGCGGGCGCCAGAGCTCCCACGCTGCCGCCCGGGACGCGCCAGCGCGGGCAGGGGCGGGCGCGCCCCAGGGGGGTGCCAGGCCAGGCCGGGGCCGCACCGCCGTGAAGCGCAGGAAGTCGCCGCGCAGGCCCCAGCGGAACGCGTCCCGGAACGCGATGCCGGCATTTAGGGGGTGGAAGCCCTGCAGGTCATGCGCCAGGGCGCCCGCGTCCCCCGGCGCGCCGCCGCCGCGCTCCAGCCCCTGCATGCCCGCCCGCGTAGCGGCGGCTCAGGGCAGGCGCCCGGCACTCCCCAACGCAGACGCTGACATTGGCCTATTCCGAGCCTGACTACTGCCTGCATGCGCAGGCCTTGCTCACTAGTCCGGCACGCGGGCGCAGCCAGAGACGCATGAAGGGTCCAACAGCAGCTCGGCGTGACAATCCGGCGCTCGCCGCCCCTGGGCGGCGAGCGCGCGCCTGCAGGTACGGCTGCATGAACGGCGCGCAGCGGAGCTCCGCCAGGGCGCGCCAGACCTGCGCCTCGGGGTCGCCGCCCAGCATGTCTGCAAACGGCCGCGCGCCGGGCTCCACCGCCTCCCACCTGCGCGCGCCTCCAGCGCGGTAAGGGAGCGGCTCGCGCAAGGGAGGCCCAGGCGCTGCGCTCGCGCGATGCACTACTGCCAATTACTTCAGGAGTGCTCTCGGCCCATTGCGCTCTGCTCAATCAAACGCTGCGACGGCCATCTCGCGGCGTGGCTGGCGACCAAACAGGCCAGAGCGTGGGACGCCATCAAACAGGCCGCAGCCCCACGCGCGAGGCATGCGCGCGCCGCTTCCACATCGCGCCCTTCTACACGCAGAGCGCATGCATGCGGCGGGCGCGCCTGCGCGTGTAGGCCGCAAAGTCGCCCGGCACGCGCAGCGACCATTTGGGCGAGAGGTTGGCGTGCAGGAAGAGCGGGCGGCCGTCCGGGCCGTGCTGCACCATGGTGTTGCCGGCAAAGGCGCGCCGGCACCGCCGCGGCCAGCCGCCGCTGCGCCGGCGTGCTACAGGCCTCAGGCTGGCATGCGGCACGCCGATGCCCGGGTGTGCTGTGCGCAGGCAATGAATTGCGAGCGTGCATGAGATAAAGGGGGCCCCTGCACCCCCTGCGCACTTCGCCTGACGTGCTGAGGGGCATCACAGCACGAGTTAGGCTTGTCAGCGCGGCGGCATCAGGAGTGGAGCAGGGAGCCCGAATACCGCGCTAGTGCTTTGCCAATGCTCTTTAAGCACTCGCCTGGCAGCAGACAGCAGGCTGCATCCGCCGCTTATGCGGCCAGGGCGCGGGCCCTCGCCTGCAGTACGTGTGCATGACGCCGGCCGAGCCGACGGGCGTTGGGATGACCGCGTAGGCCGCGCCCACGGCTGCTAGCGCGGCCGCGAATGTCTCCTTGTCGCCCTTGCCCATATAGCAGCTGAGCAGCTCGAAGTAGAGCCCCGCGCGCAGGTTCATGTACGCGGCCAGCAGCAGCGCGTCCCACGCGCTGCGCGCTTGCGGCATGGGGATTAGGGAAGGGTGGAGTAGGTTAGGGTGTGCCTGCCCACTCGGCACCCGCAGCTGGAACCTGCGCCAACCCCCAGACTGGCCCGCGCTGCGCAGGGAGGCGGTCAGCGCGCCGCCGTCCGGCATGTGCCCTGCACCCTGGCGCTGCGCTGCCGACCCAGAGCTGCGACGGTACCTGCCATGGGCGCACGATGCAGCGCCGGCCCCGCAACCCGGCAACCCGGCTGCGGCCGCGCGTGGGCGGCCATGTGACGGCGCGGGGGACAGTGCTCGCAGGCCTGCCCCGCCGGCGCCGGCGCGGCCGCGCAGGCGCGCACCGGCGCTTGTCAAACAGCATCTGGCCGCTCTCGAAGCTGCCGGCCGGCAGCGCGGCCAGGCCCAGGACGGCGGCAAGGTCGGGCGCGGACGTGATCGCCCAGTAGTCGGGCCACAGCAGCGCGCCCGTGTCGCGCGCGCCGCGCGCGTCGAAGAGCGGCGCCGGGTCGGCGAGCGCCATGTTGTCCGCGTCGAGGAACAGGACCTGCGGACGCAGGGTCAGGGTTAGGGCGCCGCCGCACAAGTTGCACCAAGGCGGCGAGCCGCTCAGCGTCTGCCCCGCCGCTGGCCGGGCATGGCGCTGCCGCAGGCCAGCGCGTGTTCACCGCTCGCAGGCCTGGTCACGGGCGCGCGCCTCCTCGAAGCGGGACAGCACGAGCGCGGCCACCTTCATGGCGAACCCGCCGCCGTCCTCACCGCCGCTGGCCGAGCCCCTGCCGCCGCCCCTCCCCTGCGCCCTGCCGGCCGGCGGCTCGGGCGCCTGCCCCGCCCCGCGCCGGCCGCGCGGCGGGGGCCGGCGCGGCTGCGGCCCGGGCAGAGGCAGAGGCATGCGCGTCCGCGGCGCCGCCGACCTCGTCCGGCAGCCGCCGGCAGGAGACGCCCAGCGCGCCCAGAGCAGCCTCCAGCGCGGGCGCCGGGAACTCGCGCGGCGGGAAGAACATCTCCACTGGCAGCGTGCACCCTGCATGGCGTACAGAAATACGGTAGGGACAATGCCGCAGCAATCAAGGCGTCGGTCATGCCGGCGTGGATGCAAGGGCAGTTTCCACTGGCTCAGAGAGGTCGGCACATGCACATGCCTGGTTGCAGGGGGTCTGCGGGTGTATGCGCCGCTGTGAGAGGTGGCCCATGCCGGCAGCGCGCTCGGAGCGTGCCGGGTCCCTTGCGGGCAGCCACTGGCTGCCACCAGCATGGATTTGAGTGCTCAGCCACCGGCGCTGAGCAGCATGTGGCCGCCGCGGGGCAGACGCGCGGGCAGCCTTGCGGCGGATGTCCGGCTTGCAACCGACGTGAAGCAAATAGTCCCTGCTCCTGGTTCCCATAGGGCCCGGCGGGGGACGCGCCCGTGCTGCGCAGCATGCGGACGTTGACCCAGGCGGGAACCAGGTAGGTCGCCCCGCCCGCCAGGATCACAATGCCGCGCCCGCTGTATAGGCGCGCAGGGTAGCGCGGCGCAGCTGACATGTAATGCTGCCACTGCGCCCGCGCGCGCGCCACATCGGCCCTGGCCGCCCCCGCGCGCATACTCAGGGGCATTTTAAGTTGAACATGTTTCTTTGCCTGTTGCAGCTGCATGACTTGCGTCACTGCAAGGACATGCCTGACACGCCATACATGCACCTGCCCGGCGCGCTGCAAAGCGCCCTGCACAATCAGCAGCCTCATGCGGGGTATGTGCTTTGGGATACAGGCGCTGTTGACAACAGACCGGTTGCCTTGTGCGGTCAGCAGGGGCCCCGGGCCGCGCACGGGGGCATGCGCAGGCCCTCTCGCACCCAGTCGCGGCGCTCGGTGCGCCGCTCCGGCAGCTGCACCGGCGCCCAGCGCCCTGCTGCCCCATTCGTGCTTGCCCCGCCTGCACCCCCCGCCACACTGCCAGGGGCCGATGCATTCACTGCCGCCCCGCCCGGCGCCCTCCCGCTCGCGGCCCTGACGATGCGGCGCCACAGCCCAGTGGCCTCTGCTGCGCGCTGCCCCTGCTCGCTGGCAGCCGGCGCTCTCAGCTGCCACTGCAGCGGCGGCCCGGGCGCTCCTAGGCAGCGCACACGCTGGTCAATGCTTGTGTCCAGAACAGCTCTCCATGGGGCTCAGGACACAACAACAAGATGTCACTGCGTGGTAGAAAGAGCATGGGCGCACCTGAGAGTGCCAGTCCACCAGTCCAAGTGAACATGGCCGGCTGTTTGCAAGTTTTCACACCAGGCTGTGAAAGGTGGGTGGCAGCCCGGGCAGGGCTGCAACCTGCGCGCTCGCAGGAGACGTTGCGCGGGAGCCGCAGGGAGCGCCAGGGCTCCATGGCGAGCGCAGCACATTCGTGCTGGCACGTGAAGCGCTTGGGCCTGCTGCATCCCAGCCTGTCGCCCAAGACACCACTGTGAGCCTCGCTATTGAAGTACCAATGCTGCTGCAAGCGTGCAAAGAGTTATCCTTGGAGTGCATCTTGCAGCACTGGGGTTCTTCATTTCTGCATCTCTACAGGCATGCACTGCTTTGTCTGAAATCGACTAAGCAGGGCACTACGACAGGCGCTTCGAAACTGCGCAAAGCAAGCATACCGCACCGCTGGACGGTGTGTCCGCCGCTGCACTCGCAGTAGCCCGGGCCGGCCGATATCCAGGCCGCGCATGGTTGGTCCTCTGCAGGCCTGCGCACCCTGCGCACCGCAGCACAGGTCGGCGCCCGTGTCCTCCTCTCCCAGCTTGAGGGGCGCGCTCGGCCAGTGTCCTCATGGCTGCTGCCCACCTCTCCAAGGCTCAGGCTTTGCTGCGCACCCAAGCGCCGTACACGCACACTTCACCCACGCTTGAGGCTCTCTGGACCTCAGCCTTTGGCCACAAAGAGCCGCACCCAAGAGGAGAGCACAGATCGGTGCGCCTCCATGCAACGCAGGCCACACGCTCCAGCCTCTCGCGTGTGAAGTCCGCAGCTGACGCGTCCGCGGTAGCTTGTGCAGGCTGCTGAAACCGTACATGGGGAGCCAGCAACCAGGGCACGGCCGTGCAGTGCCAGGCCAACCCTGCCATGCATGCCGCTGCGAGCGCAGCCAGCGCACGCCTGGGCGTGCACTGCAAGATATGGGATGCCTGGCGGCGCTGCCAGCTCATAGGCCGGGCGGCCCGCGCGGTGCCGGCCGACCGCCAGGCACACACGAGCCCTCACTGAGTGCGGTGCAACGTGAAGTACGGACCTCACTGTCCCATAGCGTGAGTGACACGGAGTGAGAAGCTCGTTACTGGCTTTTCTGCCATGCTACCTTCGCGTCGAGAGCTGTGCGACAGTTACGGCGAGCCATTTTGAATTCTGGTTAATTCTAGGGTCTGCCTCAAGCAGAGCGCAGGTCCCGCTCCCCCGCCTTGTAAGCGCTATCACAACACCTGCATTGGCTGTGCTGGTCCATGCGCGGCCGATAATGTGCTGAGACGGCGCGGCGTTGATGCGCAGCCTAAGCCTATGGGCACGGCTCTGCATAGCCCTGGTGGCTGTGGCGCTTGCTGGCACTGTCTTCCTGCACACTCCCGCGGTATGCCCGCTGCTTGTTACGTCCTAATTGCAGCTCGTGTGTCACATATTGAGAGAGGGGCTTGATGCATATAAGTGAAGTGAAAGCAAGGCTGCGCCGTATGCAGACATACGAGCCATGGCTGTGGAGCGACAAAGCAGTGCGAGCACTCCCTGCGCAGCCGCCCTTGCCGAAGGTGCGCACGCCTGTCGTTTCCCACCGACCACGTACCGCCATCTCGTGTACACTTTGTTATTGCTTGCCAGAAAGTCAGGAGAAGAGCCCGGGTGCTATGTGGGCGAGCGTGCGCCAGGTGGCGCTGCTGTTCCTGGCGCGCGGCGCGATGCCGCTGGAGCCGGCCTGGCGCGAGTTCCTGGAGGCGGCCGCGCTGATCGAGCCAGTGCACCCCGAGCGCTATGCCAGCATGTGCGAACCTGGCCGGCCACCGCTTCAGCTCCCTTTGTCGTACACGCGCGTGTGCTGATCGTGGGAGGTGACAAGCATAGCACAGTTGTTGCGAATACCACAAGCAGCAATACCAGTGGTGACAGTGTGCAGGACGGTGCAATGGCGCCACACGTGTCAAGAGGCGCAGTGGCTTGTCTGCGCCCCGCGGGCAAACGCCAGGGCAGGGCGACTGTAGGACGTGCGGCGCTCCTAGGCAGCCACCTGCCTGACTCTCAGGCCATCTGCTGCAGGCTGCCGGCGGAGGTGCGCGAGGCGAGCGGGGCAGGCGGAGATGCTGCCGGCATGGGCAGCGCTGCTGCCGCGGCCGGCAGCGCCGCGGGCGCAGGCGGCGCGTCGGCCGCCAGGCGCCGCCGCCTGCATGAGCACTCTCGCCCCGCCTGCTGCAGCAGAGCGCCCTGGGGCTGCGCCGGCCCCAGCGACGGACTCCCCTGCAGGGCAAGGCAGGGCGTGCGCGCCGCGGCCGCCGCGGCGGCGCGCATGTGGAGGCGCGCGCGGGCGCGCCTGCGGGGGCCGGCGGGGGGCGCGGCGGCCGGGGCGCGGGGCGGGGCGCCCGCGGGGGGCCCGCAGCGGCGCCTGCAGGCTGAGGCGGAGGAGGATGACGAGGAGGACGCTGACGTGGACAAGAGCTCCGCCCAGGCGTCCAACGACGTGGTGCCCAGCGACCTGATGGCGGCCGCGCGCGCCGGCGGCGCAGCGGGGCCGCCGGGCGCGGGCGGCGCCGGCG
>JAABUV010000220.1_pt1 | contig 86212 bp, 123 predicted proteins | sample 5559971 | NCBI WGS metagenome assembly JAABUV01 (sample SAMN10711881, study PRJNA513362) | rock metagenome | isolation source: Antarctica rocks | place: Antarctica: Victoria Land, Knobhead nord | collected 2015-12-19 | reverse complement strand
CGCGCGACCCGCCGCGGCGCGGGGCCCCCGGGGGGCCCCCCCCCCGCCGCCGGCGCCCCCGCCGCCGGCGCCGCCGGCGCCGCCGGCGCGGCGGGCGGCGGCGGCCGCGGCGGCGCGGCCGCCTGCGTCGGCGAGCTGGGCGCGTACGCGGGCGCCGGCGCCTGCGGCGCGGCGCGGTCAGCTGGCGACCAGGCCCATGGCGGCGCGCCGACCGAGTGTCGGGACAAAAAAAAACCGCCGTATCGAGCAGGCGGCGCGTACCTTGGCGGAGTCGCCGGTGAAGCCGGGCGGCCCATTTGCGGCGGGGCCGCCGCGCCGCGGCTCTGCGCGCGCCGCCGCCGCTGCACCGCCGCCGGGCTCTGCGCCCTCGGTCTTCACGCGGACGTGGCTCGTGAGCTGCCTGCGTTTGCAGAGCGCCCGTTGGTCTCACGGGGACAGTCTGAGTTCATCAGCATCAAACACGTCAATTGGTGAGGTTAGCCACCTTGCTTTCACAACACCACACAGTCCAACAGAGACCTGACTGAAGCACTGGCGTTGCAGCAGCTGGCCGCGCACCGCAGTGTGTTGAGCAGCTCGGTGGTCAGCTCCACCTCGCTCGGGTCAATCTCCAGCTCGATTGTGATCTTCATGGCAGCTGGCGCGTCCCGTAGGAAGCCTGTGCAGGAGGGAGTCCGTTTTTAAGTCGCTACAGCGGATGCAGAGGACTTGCTCGAGGCAGGTCTGCCGGGTCTCCACGGGAGAAGGGTTGAGCAGCAGTTACTACAAAACAGCAACCTTGGTGCGAAGGTGCCAGCAGCAACCATGGCACCAGTAGCGAGCCAGCAAGCCGAATTCAGGCGCGCGCTGCATGGCCAGCTCCACCACTTGAGCCGCATCAAGGCCATCGTGAGAGACTGTGCGGCCAACCGCTGCCGCCGCTGCAGCACGGCGAGGGCGCTGATGGCGGGCTGCCGCCCTGGCTTGTCAGCGGCGCCGCGCAGCGGCAGCGACGGGCGGCCAAGGAGTTTTATGGCATAGACCTCGCGGACACTCTGGCAGGCGGGCGAGGTGGATGCGCTGGTGGGCGCGCCCGAGCACGTCGTGGCGCGGTGGAGGAACACTGTGGCCGGGTGCAGCTGAAGCTGCCAGCCATAAGCTGCGTGCGCAGTAGGCGTGTGGATAGACCACCTGGCGCAACCTGGTGATGGCTGTCAGCAACAAGAGCGCGCACGGCGGCTTGGACTGCGACGATGCCCGGAAGCGGCAGGTCACGCAGCTGCTGCAAACGTATGGTGTCGCGTGGCCGAGGCCGCCGCAACCCCGCGGCAGCTGCATGATCTCGCTGTGCGGCGCGTCGTCAGATTTCAAGTCGCCCTGCGCGCTCTGCTGCTCGATAACGATCGTCACCAGGCCATGCCACTCGGCCTATCCTGAAGCCTGCTGCGCACGCTGCTATGTCGTGGGCAGCTTCAGCCGAAGCTGGGATTCTGTTTGGCTCACTGCCCGGCGCGTGCGGCGCGCATACACTGTCGGGACGCAGATACAAACATGGATATCTGGGCGTGGCATATGTGGGAGTAGCTGCACGAGAGGACCTCGCCTTCAGGACAGCGCTGCTCCGCCTGGAGTGCTTACCAATGCAGTCACGGACCTCGCCACCGCATGCGAGCAGGCGTGGTGACAAGGCCTTGCTGTGTGCCCACCCCCCCGGGGAGCGTGCAACTCACTGCAAATACACGCGCTGGTTGGCGCCACCTGCGGGCCCCCGCCGCAAGGTGCTCTGACTGCTTTGCAGCCAGACCTGGCGCGGGTGCTTGCAGACGTCCACATCTGGCATGGGCGCCACCAGCTCCCGTGCGTGGCCCTATTAGTGTTGCTGGCGTGCAGCGCCTTGAAGTGGGGTCGTGGGGCCCTGGGCGCTGAGCAGCGCCTGCAGTTCTGCGTTCCCTCTTGTAGCAGTGACCGTGCCGAGTGTGCTCGCCTGCCTTGGCCTGGGTGCACCATGGAGAAGGTCATGCAGCATGTTACGCCTGTTGCGCCGGGACGTCCGCAGAGTTGCTCCATCTTGGCCATGCCTCAAGGTCTGCTTAGCATGCATTGCTTGACAGAGCCTGCCTGCCTGCATGACTTGCCTATGATTTCGCCTCACACTCATTATTTCAAGCTGGCTCATGCATGCTGTTGTTCACTTGGAGCCAAGTGCTCACTCCCCCCGCCTCGCACCATCTCAGCGTGAATGTGCACTGGCAGAGCGAGACATGCGATTTTGCATATTATTGCAAAGGGTTCATGGTCAAGGGCAGCGGGACTGGCTGGGAAGGCAAGAAGCGCAAGGAAGGCAGATGCTTGAGACTTATGGGAGGTTCGCTGGCGCCCAGGACATGATTTCAGCTACACTTGTTGACAAGCTGAATCAGGCTAGAGGTATCAGGTAGAGTCGCATGTAGGGCCTAACTTCTTGTAGGCCACTTGAACGCCATGTGACTTGATAATGCAGATGGTGTTGCAGCCAAGTGCAGCCAGCGTCAAGGGCACAGGCGTTCTGGAGGCTGTCCCAGTGGCGCTTTTACTGAAATGCTGCGGCATGCGCCTACCTGGCAATGGCATATGCACCCGAGTGGAATTTGGTGGGCCTATACCGTAATAACTGTTTGTAACTTTTACGAGACCGAGCAGTCTAACCCAGTTCTGCTGACACACTCGAGAAGAGTGCTAACAACGCATAAAGAGACACACAGGCATCCGCACCATTTGACACAGACTGCAAGCATGAACACTACTGGTATGCATGCGCGCTCAGCCCTGCTCGGCCAGGCGCTCGCGGCGCCGCACAGCGCCCTGCAGGGCCAGGCGCGCGCAGCGTTGCGCCCGGCGCGGCGCGCTGCTGCGTTCCGGCCCCAGGCTGCCGCGCAGACTGAGGAGAAGGTCAACGTGCGCCGGCCGCGCGAGGAGAACGTGGCAGGCGGCTGGTGGGTGGACCACACGTGCATCGGTGCGTTTGCTGGCCCCTGCGAGGGAGTCTGGGAGGTTGCGCGTATTGGGCATGCACACTCTTCCTTGCCTTGCCTTGTTTTGTGTTCACTTCGTGCGTTTTGGCTCGGCAGTGCTGGTGTATCCCTTACTCTGCTTGTGCACGCCCGGCTTTGTATATGTACAATTGCTTGCTTCCTGCATGCTGACTCGCTCTTTCTCATAAACTGTGGCTGCTTTAGCTTGTGAAGTCTGTCTGATAAACGCTGTCGAGGCTTCACGAGCTGAGGTGGTGACACTATTGCCACATACCTCATAGCTTCGCCACGCGCTCTCAATCTTTTGATCGTCTTTGTTGCGCAGACTGCGACACCTGCCGCTGGATGGCGCCTAACTTCTACAAGCGCAAGAATGAGCAGTCCGCGGTGCTGGCCCAGCCCGAGACGGACGAGGACCGTCTCGAGGCCAACAAGGCGCTGCTCGCCTGCCCGACGTGAGCACCACACCCAAGCGCCCTTCATGCACGCAAGAGGAGCATTAAGCAACGCAACAACTATGACGTAAGCTGTTAGGTCGTCTGCATTGTGCTTGCGCGCGTAAGTCTAGCCCTGCTGACAAAAGCACCACCCTGCGTTTTGTCTGTGTTTCGTCAATGCTTTGACGTGGGCTGTCGTCTAGAAGAGCCCACATTAGCTGTGGTTCGCAGGGCTACAGATTGCAAGGCCGTGACAGCAAAGTAAACCAACAAGAGCTGACTCGCAGGTTCTCCATCCACTGCACGGACAAGCGGCCGGGGGAGCTGCAGGCAGCCCAGGCGGCCTTCCCGGCGGCGTGGCCCGGCACGGACGGCATCTACCACCTGGGGTACACCTCCCAGGCGCGCGCCCGGGCTGCCGGCGGCGCCTTTCGGTCTTGAAGCTGTGCCCATGCACACAGAGCTGTGGCTGTGCAGCCGCGCCTGTGCAGAGAGAGCTGTGTCTGTGCAGGGAGGGCAAGCACACTTGCCTGGTGCAACTTTCGCCGCCTTGTGAGCACGGTCAGGCTACCTTGCAGGGCGCAGAGGGCCGTTGTCGCTGCACGGGTGCAGCGAGGCCGGCAACTTGCCTGCTTTGTGGGGCTGCAGGACAGCTTTGGCGCCCACTCATGGCTGATCCAGCGCGAGGGCGGCAACGTCATGATGGACTCCCCGCGCTTTGACGCGCGGCTGCTGGAGCGCATCAAGGCGCGCGCACGGGGCCTGCGCCGTGCTGGCCGCCGCTGCCGCTTGCCGTCTGCTTCATGGTGGCAGTGTTGTTGCATGTTGTCTGGTCCGCGGCATCTCCACCCGTCTGCATGCTTTTGGGAATGACACGAATGGGTGTGTATTGTGTTGCCGAGAGCGTCTTGCTGCAGGCATGCTCAACCGCGCTGTCCTCACCAGCAAGCGCTGGGCCCATTCGCGCATGCCACTCCCCACCGACGCAGGGCTGCTGAGCTCGAGCGCTGATGCGCGCGGGTTCCGCCCTGCAGGCGAAGGGCGGCGCAAAGTACATGATGCTCAGCCACCGCGACGACGTGCGCCGCCCGCCCCTGTCCTGCCGCCCGCTCTGGCAACCAGCGATGCGCCGTTTGGGTAGCAGTCGTGTGGCGTCTGTGAGGCGTGGACAGGCCCGTTCATGGCACCTTGATCCAATCTCATCTAACACTCCTTGGTACTTTCATAAACGCTCTTGCACTAGCAGCGTGCGGACGCAGGGGGTGTGATCGAACAGGACCTTCAGGAATGTTGACGTACTCGGCAGGCGTGTGCGTGTACGAAGGCAGCATCGCTTGCTGTACGCCAGCAGCGCAAGCTTCATCGTGAGTGAGCATTAGTCTAGCACTTTTTATAGACCCACTGAGAGAGAGGCGTCCGCATGCAGGTCTGCGACCACGCAAAGTGGGCGTCCGCGCTGGGTCTCAAGCGTCATCCACACCATGGAGAGGAACAAGCAGCAGGGCACCGAGTGTGCCCCTCGCGCGCGCGCAGCCCGCGCTCCAGCACCGCCCGCAGTGCCTGCGCAGCACGCTTGCTGTCGCTGCATGCCCTTGCAAGCATGCCTGGGGGTTGTTTGAGCACATTGCAATGCACTGCGTGCCTGGCGTCTCTCCGCGTCTGGCGTGGTGTGATGCGTGCGCGCATGCCTTGGCGCGCAGCCAGTGCGAGGTGATGCTGGAGGGCGAGGGCCCGTGGAAGCTGCCGGATGGCGGCGATGACATGGAGATTGTGTTCACGCCGGGGCACACGGCCGGGCACTGCGTGCTGATTCACAAGGCGCAGCGGGTGCGCGCGCGCTGCCCATTTTGAAGCCCGCCTCAAAGGCAGCCATAGGGGCGGGCTCCATACAAAAGCGCGCCTGAAGAGGAACAAGAGGCGGGCTTATTTTGGTCAAAGGCCAGGGCTGCGATGGCTGTCTGTCCCATGGCGTCATGGCTGCACGCGCTGACGCCCGCGCACATGCGGGCCTCCCCTGTTGGCGTATTTGGGTGTTCAAGCGGTACGCAGCCTGAGCTCCGCGCTCACTCTGGGGCTTTGCTGACGCGCAGGTGGCGTTCACGGGCGACCACTTGGCCTTTAGGGCCGACAGGCCCATGGAGGCCGAGCCGCTGAGCTCGCCCGACGACAAGCTGTCGGTGTTCGAGTGCGCGCCCTTCCTTTGGCAGACCCTGTGCACGGTGGCCTGGGAGTCAGGCAGCTTGACTGCATTGCGCGGCAGCGGTCCTGTGAACACACGGGCTATATAGGGTGTTGTTCTGTTGCCCTGCGCGCCTCCAACGCCCAAGGAGCACTGCGACTGACTGCTGGGGTGTGTGCGCGCAGCAAGTTCAATTGGTACAAGGTCCCGCTGCAGGTAGCGCCTCCCAGCCCGGCGCGGTGTCTGCAGCGGCCTGCACTGTTGATGCTGAGGATGCTGCTAAGCGCAGGCCTGGTTGCCCTGCGTTTGAGCCTTGCTTGGCTCGGGCTTGTGTGGTCCCGCGTTGGGCCCCTTCTGTGGTCCCGCGCTGGCCGCCCGCTGACCCGCGAGGCTCCGCTCGCAGGTGGCGAACGCGTACATGCTCGGCACCAAGTACGACTGGCTGCAAATCCTGCCTGGCCACGGCCGGCCCGGCCGCTTTGCCAGCACGGAGGAGCGCCTGCGCGCCATCCACGCGCTGGCGCGCCACTACAACTACGAGCCGGAGGCCCAGGCAGCGTGAGCGCGTCTGCTGCATGCGCTGATTCTGTGCCTGGTCCAGGGTTCATCGATGTCGAAAGTTATCTGGGGCTGGAGCCATGCTACATGCATGCTGTCGGACGATCTGTAATGTATATTCTTTTGAGCAGGGACCACCTGCAGCTTACGTTGACATGCTGTTGGTGCTAGGCCAACACAGTCAGGCGCAGCCTAGGACGCCCTGCGACAGTATGAAGCCTCTCCAACACAAGTTAAATTTCCTCAAGTGAATGAAGACGTGTTTTGCCATGCTTGTGGCGCAGCGCCATGCCGGCAGTGTAGGTTCAGGCGAGTGGGTGTGGGTTGTAATGTGTTGAAGATGTGAGAACTCTGTTTGAGGGTGCTTACTTTACCAGTCCTCTGCTGTTTGCCTGACAGCGCCTGGTTGTTTGTGCACTGCATGTAATGGTACCAGTCTTGTGGATGTTGGCAACTTGCCAATGGCAAGTCTGTTGCAACTGGATTGCTCCAAGATATTAAAAGCTGACATGTGGCGCCAGTTTGAATGTCCAGGATAAACACACAAATCCAGTTCCTGTGGTTGGAAACATGCATTGCACCCTCTGGTTGTAGAGACTATATAAAACACCACCGAGCATGGCACGCGTCACGGATCTGACGCTGGGCACGCTCGCGGAAGCGGTCTACGCTGATGAAGAGCCGAGCGAAGGTCCCGCTGCTGGATTCAAGATCTTCAAGACCGCTGGCAACGATGACAGCGGCCTGGGCGCGATCTTGTACACCAAGCAGGCTGAGGTGGGGCTGCCCCGCTGCAAGGCTGCAGATGAGAGGATAGAACGCGCTGTGGCAGCGCCTGCAGGCCAGTTGGCCAAGCCCCTCATCGGGCCTGCCTCGCGCGGGGGCCAGGGCGCGGCGGTGTTCTCTTTCCGCGGCACAGACTCTTCCAAGTCGCAGAGCATAAAGGGCCAGATGCGGTGCGCTTGACAACCAGCAAGGAGCCGGCGCTGCCCCGATGCTGACCTGCTGCGACGGCCATGCTGCCACAGCACAGCACCCAAGGCCAAACGCGTCCGTGTGCGCAGGAGCAACTGGCTGCTCACGCAGGACCCGGACGACGACGACCTGGATATAATTAAGCAGGCGCGCCGCCTGCCCCACTGCATCCCCCCCACCTGGGGCCCCAGCATTGCCGCAAACGCTGCAACGAGCGGACCGCCGCGCTCGCAGGGCCTGGAGTTTGCAGAGGAGGCGATCCGCGACCTGGAGCGCGAGCACAGCGACACAGACTGGCACTTCTACTCCACCGGCCACTCGCTCGGCGCGCTGATGGCCACCGCGCTGGCGATCCAGGAGGACCAGAAGGTGGAGCGGTACCGCCTGCGCTGCACCCTGTGTCCTGCCGCTCGCGCCCGCGCCTGCTCATGGTGTAGAGTTAGGGCATGGTGTAGGGTTAGGGCATGATATAGGGTTATGACAGCACCCTACCCTAGCAAAGGCATTGGCTGGGCTGCGGACAGTGCAGGCAGGCAGGCATGCATGCGCGCAGGTGCGTGACGTTTGAGAGCCCCGGCCTCATCAAGTTCTGGCGCAAGAAGGCACGCGACCACGACGAGGACTACTGGCGGGAGCGCATTGTCAACTACCTGACCTACCCCAGTGCGCCCGGGGCCGCTTCGCCCGGGCTCCCGCCGCCATGTCGCAGGCCCGTCTGCAGCGCCTTCCCTCTGGGTGGCCTGCATGCGCGCGTTCTGCGATGCAGGGCCAGCGCCAGTCGCAGCCGCGCCGCACCGCAAAGGGCACTGCATGTCAGCGCGGCTGAGCGCTGCCGCGCGGCGCAGACCCGATCAACACCACGCTGCCCAAGGTGGGGCGGCTCGTGCGCGTTGAGCTGGACTTCCACTCCAAGTGCGCCGCCGCGCCGCAGTCAGCATGCTCTGCGCCAGCGGTTGTTCTGCTCTGCATGTCCTGCACCCTGCAATGAAACCACTCGGGCGGCTGCCAGCGCCGGGGGGTCACCGGGGTCATCGTGAGCGCCGCGAGCTCGGGTGCCGGCAGGACGAGCGCGGCGCACGTGCTGCGCTGCGTGCTGGGCACGGGCCTGCGCTTCGCCGTCTGGGCCTCTGTCGTGAACCTGGCCTACTCCGTGCGCCCCCGCCGCGCCGCCGTGGCTGCACGCATGCCCTCCATGCCGCGCCTGCCGTGTCTGCCTCTGCAAGGGTGTGCCGGCCCGGCCGGCGCGCGTGCGCCGGCGCGCACGAGCGCTCTTTGGGCAGCCCCGCCCACGCTTGCGCCCGCGCCAGGTGACCGGCCGCACCAAGGGCTTCTGGGCGGCCAAGGTGCTGAGCGTGTCCGCAAAGGCGGGCTCGCTGATCTGGCGCCGCAAGTTCAACGTCAAGAAGGCGATCCGCGAGCTCAGGAGCGCGGCCGACGAGGTGCGGCCGCCTCGCAGCGCCTGGTGCCCTACGGAGCCAGGTCGAGGCGTGGCGGGGCGTGTGTGAGCAGGCGCGGCGGGTTGGACGCTTCTGGGCGGCCTGTAGAGCTGCTGCGCCGCTGGCCCCGCTGCTGGTGCAGCAGCCGGCGCACGTACACCCGCCGCTGCTGGCAGGCGTGTGGGCGCTGCGCACATCGGGCGTGTCTTAACGTCATGCGGCAAGCTGATGCGCCTGCCGACCGGAGGCGCCCGCGCGCGCGGCCCCGCGCAGGACCAGGCGAGTAAGGACACGCGCTCGGCGGCGAGCTCGGGCCGGCCGGACGACGACAGCGCGTCACCTCTGACGCCGGCGCTGTCGCGGCTGCCGCCGCGCGCGCGCGGCGGGCTGCTGACCGCCGTCTGGGCGGTCGGCACGATCGGCGTGTCTAGCACCAGCTACATCGCCACGCGCACGTCCGGCAACTTGGCCGACTGCGCCAATGAGCACGGCATCAACACCATCCTGACCGTGCGCGCCCCATATATCAGGATAGGGTTTGCATCAGGATTGACCATCCTACTCTCACCCCAACCCTGAAATATACCCTATCCTGTCAATACCATCCTAATTGTGCGCGCCGCCCGAGCGCACACAGCCCCGCTCGCCAGGGTGGGCGCAGCCCGGCTGCCCTGGCCCGGGTTGCCGGCGGGTGAACGTGCCACGCGAGCTGTGATGCAGCGCAAGTCGACAAATTGCGTGCCGCGCCTCCGACGTCCTGCGTCACGCATGCCTCAGGCCAGGCTCTCCTAACTCCCTGGCCGCACCGCTGCGTGCTGGGGCATGCGTGCAGCACCTGGGCGCGTAGTCACGGCGCCCGCCTCGGCCGCCCGCGAGCAGGGCTTCGACCAGGAGACGGGCGAGCCGAAGACGGCGGTCGAGATGGAGAGCTGGCCCTACCACGACCTGCTGCTGAAGAAGTCGTTCTCCAGCAAGCACTCGCGGCGGTGCGCGCCTCGCTCGGTCGCGGTGCAGCCTTTGGTTGCGGTGCAGCCTGGAGGGCGCGGGGCGGAGGCCGCCCCCAGAGCCTTGGTGTCGGCATGTCGTGGGTCATGGGATGCTGCGCTCGCAGTGCTTCGCCTCCATGTGGTGCCCGCGCGCCGCCCGCGCCGGCGCACACGCCGCGCCGCCACGTGCGGCACGGGCACCGCGCCTGCTCTGTGCCATCGCAAGCAGCACCTGCGTGGCGGGCGGCCTGGGTCCAGCTCTCCAAGGGCGCCGGCGCGTCGCGCGCGCGACCCAACGCTGCCCAACGCTGCCCGCGCGCAGGCTGCTGTCTGAGGGCCTGCTGCCCCTGCAGCCCGCCGCGTACGGCCTGCACAACGCGCTGCGCCGCCACACGCTGCTGCTGCGGCGCGCCCGGTGCGGCCCCCGCGCGCGGCCCAGACCGTGCGCATGTATAGGAAACGCGCAGCTGCGCAGCTGCATGTCAATCGTCCATCATCATGACGATCTGGCAAGTCCATGTGTACAGGCCGCTGCCTCCCCGGAAGCTGCCCTGGCCCCGACGCCATCGCCGCCAGAGCCGCCGGCCTTCCTCAGCTGCGTGACGACCTAGTGGGGCGCGCCGACCGGGCATTAGCGGTGCCGAATTGAAGCGATCAGTCGCTAAGGCCACTTGCTGAGATCATGCGACACTAGCACTTTGAAACGGATAACAAAAGAAAATCGCCCTGACCTCGCTCGAGTTCACGGCGCTGCCAAACGCACACGCGCCTGCAGGCCGATGTTGATGTAATTTGTGATGCCCACGACGCTCTCGTCCTCCAGCGGGTTTCTGCACAGGCGCTGCGCGGCATGCGCAAAACACGCCGCGCATCGGTGGATGCCGTGCAGCGCATGGGTGGCGCCACGAAGCATCCGAGCGGGGCGCGCCATGTGGTAGTAGAAGGACAGCACGAGTCGCTGCTGCTCCTTGAGCTCCAGCGCCGTGGTGAAAGCGCCCCGCCCTGCACGCGGGCAACATGCGCCAGCTGACCTGCTGCATGTGGGGGCGGTGCGGGTGCAGCCTGCCGCATCCGTTGCGGCAAAGAAGCGCATCGGGACTGGGACGCAGATGCCGCTCGCAAGCTGGGTGCGGGGCGCGTCGCAGACAGCACCTGGAGTCGAAGAGGCCGGCGAATACGCGATGGCGAGGCTGCTCGCGCCCCGCAGCTCGGTCCACAGCCGCCAGGGGTCCGTGCCGATCAGCGCGGCTGGGTTGCCCAGGCACCCGTTCGCGCCAGGCCGCACCTGGCAGCCTGCCATCATGGCTCCATGCCGCCCCACCTGGACCCAGGTCATGCAGCTGTCACCGCCGCAACCTTGGCAATGGAGCAAGCGGGCCTCCGATCACAACATGGCAAGGCATGCGAGGTAGCCGCACGCCGGCAGTATTCCAGGCAATGCGTTGCCAGAGGACGGTGCGCCACCATCGTGACGCAGAGGTACAGGTGCAGCAGTCAGTCAAAAATGCCAAGTGCGGCGCGCCATCCAGAGGTTGCTGATGTGACCATCCAACGGGCTGGCAATCGCGCCAGCCGAGAACGCCGGAGAGCTGTAGCGCACGCCCGCACAGACATCCACAGCGCGAAGCGGTGCCCGGGCGCCGTCACCGCCACCACCGTTGCCCAGCGGCGTGTCCTTTGCGGCCTGCCACTGCTTTGTCTCATAGACCTCTGCATCGGCCAAGGGCAGCTCTGCAAACGCCCCAAAGCCCGAGTCTGGGTCGAAGTAGCACCCACGTAGGCGCGCGCCGCTGCCCTGCGCAGGCCCCCAGTCGGTTCAACACTGCTGGCGGCATGCTACCAGACTGTGCCAGACCTACAGAACTTCATGTTTTACTGAGCTGGGCCGGACGCAAACACGCGCCTGCGCGGCGGCCCTCACGTCGAAGAAGCTCAGGGGGTCCACTGGAGAGGCCTGGAAGCGTATCGTGGCTGTGCCTGCGGCCCGCCCCGGCACCTGGGTGTTGGCGCGCAGGGCCAAGCTCGGGCGGCACGCTTGCTGCAGGGCCAGAGTCGGTGGCACGCTTGCTGCGCCTGTACAGGGCACCTGTGGAATGGTCCCCCAGGTGTTCGGGCTCGATGTCGGTGCGCAGCCGCGCTGTGACGGACAAGCGCGGGTCCTCGGAGGGCGAGAAGTGCAGCAAGCTGCGACCGCCCGGGCGCATGTAGTCATTGAAGAGCCACCTGAGCTGCGCCTTGCAGAACAGGAAGTCGTAGGAGGACTTTGCCATCCTTGACCGCCCCTGCTGGCCAGGCACCCGCCGCCATGAGCGTGTGAAAGTTTGTGGCGGATGAGACAGAGCGGAAGATAAGGACGCCAATCCCTCGCCCGACCTTGTGGTCGCGCTCAAAGAGCGGTGGCACCAGCACCACCTCGTTGACCTCCGGCTGCGACAGGATCTGCCCCATCGCCCTACGCAACACCGGGCGCCTGTCTCGCTTGTTTGCGGCCCGCAACCAGGGCTTCCTCTGCAGGAAGCGCCGGAGAGGCAGCCGACTTGTAGAAGTAGTTTCACCTCAGACTGCTTGACTAGCAGTCAGCATGTGCTACTGGCCATCTTGAGCTACATGCAGTGCTAGCTATTGGGGACATGCAGCCGCGCATCAGCTGGGCCAGCATGACCGGCACCGGCATGTCAAGTATGCGCATACTTGGGCTCCAGTAGCAGAACCAAAAAAAAAACAGAAACACACCGCCTGCGCACACAGACGACCGCAATGCATAGGCCAGCAAGAAAGCTCTGGCTTCCCCCGCAGGCAGCGGCCGCCCTGGGCACAGACAACGCGCAAGAGGATGTTGCAAAGGTAGGTGGTGTCGCTGCTTCGCCTTATGCGCCGCTTTACATATGCTGCCTGGGCACACTAGCGTGCTGTGCCAGGCAAGGTGCGCGCTCGTCTGACGACGCTTGACGACCAAACAGGAACCGCCTACCGGCCAGATTACCGGCGATGCGGACACCGACTTGGACGCCCTGACCCGGCAGTATGAGGCCGAGGCAGCGGCCGCCAAGGCCAAGGCAGTCGGCGGCGCGCGGCGTCTCGTCAGCGAGCAGCGGGGCATGGAGGAGCGCCGCGCCGACGCGCTGGCCACGCCCCTGGCCTCTGACACCAGGTGCGCTTGAGCTGAGGCAGGCTCGGCCGGCCGTGCTCCAGCCGCTGGCTCGACCGTGCGGGCACCTGCCTCGTGCGTCTGCTCACCCGCTGCGTTGTCCAGGGGATTTCAGATGCTTGCCGCGATGGGCTACCAGCCGGGAAAGGGCCTCGGCAAGAGCGCCGATGGCCGGGCCACACCGCTGGACGTAAAGCTGAAGGCTGGCCGCACTGGGCTGGGCGTCGACGAGGCCAAGCGGCGCCGCGCGGTGGCTGCCCAGCAGGAGCGACAGGAGCGCGGTGAGTCGGGCAGCTCCTGCCCGCCGAGCCTCGATGTCTTGCCTGTACACCTTGGCCAAGCCACAGGAAGGACACCCTCCTGCGGGCTGTCCCACTGCTGTCACGGAGACAATGCATGCGCAGAGGCCAAACGGCATCGGGGCCACGAGGACATGCGCTCCAGCTTCCTGCATGGCCGCGCGGCATCCTTTGCGCAGCGCCGAGCCGCGGAGCAGCTCGCGAAAGCGCGTGCGGTGCGCCTGCGCTGCCTGCAGTGCATGCCTGCTTCCTCACTGGCAGGCAGGGTGTGGCTTCTGACCAGAATCGCATGCGAGGTCACACGCACACCCGCGTGCGCGCTACCTACAGGTTCGGCTGCACCACAGCGCTGCATGCGCGCAGGTGTGCGAGACCCTGGACCGCAGGGCTGGCATGCAGGAGAGCCACATGTGGGAGCCGCCGCCGCCTCCCGAAGGAGAGGAGGCTGCAGGGGATGCGGACGGCGACAGCAAACCGCAGGCCGGGGCTGCCTGGGAGGAGCTGCCCGCGGAGCAGCGCCTGGGCGAGGTGCTGGAGCACCTGCGGCGGCGGCACGGCTACTGCCTCTTCTGCGGCTGCCAGGTCGGCCAAGCCCCATGCTCAATGCTGCTGCCATGCGGCGCTCGTGTTGTTTGCCACAATGCACATCAGGCACGCACCGAAATATATTGCTGCACCATGTGCCCATGCGCAGTATCGAGACGAAGATGACTTGGCAGAGGCGTGTCCTGGAAAATGGGAAGACGACCATTGAGAGCCATCATGGCTTTGAAACTGCAAATGTAGCGGTACAGCACTGTCTTGAGTACAGCAATGGCAGGAAGGCTATCTCTCTAGTCCACAGCCACGGAAAGCAACTCATGTTGTCTGTCGTGCGCCTATCGGCATGGTACCTCCCACGACACAGCAGACACACAGACGCAGTGTCGGGCACAAAGCTGACGTCCCTGACTAGCTGCTGGAGACTTGATCACACGCCATCTGGGAAGTACTGCTCGGCCACCCCTCGCACGCGCCACGGCGGTCGGTACACTGCAATGCTGCATTGACGACAGCTCCGCCATGCGCGCATCAGACCAGCGCAGGAGCGGCGGGCCCGCGCGCAGGGCCGCGGGCCTGCAGGCGCGCGGCCACCTCCTCCAGCTGCCCGGGCTGGAAGCGCACGCGCAGCGCGGGCTGCCGGGAGTACGCCATGCTCGCCAGGTCGCGCAGCGGCAGGGCGTGCGTGGCCACCGGCGGCTCGCTGGTGCTGCAGTGCACCCGCACCGCTGCGCCGGCTGGCTCAGCAGCAAGCGGGGCAAGCGCCGGCTCAGACGGGCGGCGTGCAGGCGGCGTAGCCGGGCGCGCGTGCTTGAGCAGCTCGCTGCGCAAGCGCGCCACCTCCGCGTCCCGCGCCCTGCAGGCAACGCGGCGCGTCCCTGAGCCGAGGCCTCGGGCAGCTGCCGGGGCGTCACGGCCCCATGATCACAACACAGTGCTGGCTGGACAGCCAGGTGCCAGAAGAGCTCTGCACACGCACCTGAGCTCCGCGCGCAGGCGCTGCAGCTCGGCATCCTGCGCGGCAGCGGGCGCGGCTGCCGCCCCCCCTGGTCGCCGGTGGTCGCCGCCACTGCTCGCCGGCCGCGCGCCAGCCGCCTGCACCGCACTGCCGTCATGCGAGGGCGGCTGCTTCTCCTGTGCGGCTGCAGCCGCAGCAGCTGGCGCGACCGGCGAGGCGGCCGCCGCAGCGCTGGCAGGTGACGACGCCCGCCGCTGCTCGGCCGCTGCGGGTGCGCCGGCCTGCCGCATGTCCGACACAGCAGCGGCCGCCCTACGGCCGCCGCTGCGAGCCCAGGCCGCGCCCCCCGGCGCAGGCCTCGGCGGGGAGCGGCCTGCGGACCCTCCCCAGGCCGACGGCTGCCGGGGCGCGGCTTCGGGAGCAGGCGCCATCTCAGCCGAGGCAGGCGCCCCCACCAGCAGGCCGGCGTCTGCGCCAAACGCCTGCCACCCAGGCGGCGGGGTCGCCGGGTCTGCCTCGGGCGGAGCAGCCGGCTGCTCGTATGGCGAGCCGCCCGCCACCCGCGCGCTGCCGGCGTGCTTGCCCAGGCCGGGGGCGGCCCACCCGGCGGCGGCAGCGTTGCTGCGAGCCGGCACGCTGGACGGCCTGGAGCGCGCCGTCGACGCCGGCTTCTCGCCCGATGAGCCCGCGCCTCTGCGCGCCGCCGCCCTCGCGGGCACCCCCGCCGGCGCCGTGGCTGCAGGCGTGCCTGCTGCCGGCTCGGACGGCTCGTGCCAGGAGAGCAGGTCGATCAGCGGCGCCGGCCCCCGCACCAGCCAGTCGGGCACAGCCGCGCCGTCGGCCGGAGGCGTCGCATCCGCGCGCGCTCGCGCATCCGGGCCTGACGCGGCCGGCGCTGCTGCGGCCGGGCGGGACGTGGCCTCCGGGCTGCCGGAGCTCTCCGCATGCATCGCCGGCCGCAACGGCGCCTGCCCCGGCAGGCTGCTCTCCAGCGGGCTGTACCACTGCGAGTGCTGCTCGGGCCGGTACGGGGCGCCCGCCGCTGCCTGCGCAGGCGGCGTGCGCCCCGCGCCCGCCCCCGCGCCGGGCGCCTCGGGCGCGGTTGTGGACTGCCGGGCGGCCTCGCCGCGCGCCTGCGCCTGCTGCCACAGGCGCAGCGCTGCGTTGAGCGCGTCGTTGGCGTCCAGCAGCGCGGCCAGCGCGTCGTCGGTGACCTCCTCTGCCACGCATGCCTGCGCGGGCGGCGCAGTGCGGGCTTCAACCCGCAGACCCGTATCCTTGTGCAAAAAGATTCGATGCAATTGCAGCCGTGAGCGGCCCAGCAACAAAACACTAGGACAGTAGCCCGGGTGTGGCCAACCGCACGTCCGTCACCGAGCCAAGCGCACCCGTATCTCCTGTCGCCACTCGCGGCAGCAGTCCGCCCACCCTGCCGCCTCGGCTGTCTGGCCGCGCTCCAGGCACTGCGTGAGCCTCGCCGCGCCCGCGCGCATCTCTGCCGCCCGCCCGCCCGGCTGCGCGCGGACCAGGATCATGGGAGCGAGACCGACAAGCGCTGCATGCACACCCTGCCTAATACGCGGCACTAGATGTCTGCACCAACAGAGCGGGGCGCGTCGAGAGCCGCATGTGGCACCTGCGCATGCACGCTGCTGCCATTGCCGGTCGAGGACGCCTCGCTGGCCGCGCGTGGGGCGTGCGGCGGCGCACTGTGCCAGCGCCTGCCGCCGTCCGCAGACTCCGCACGCTCCGCCTGCCGGCCTGCGGAGCAGTGCGCGCACATCGCACGGTGGTCGAGGCCCGGCCGGTTCAGCAACTAGCCCATGCTGTTGGGCTCCGTGCACAAAATGTGGCGTGACGCGTAGGCGCCAAGTGAAACGCACACACTTGCGGCGCACCTGCACCAGCTGGCGCCGCAAAGGCTGCAAGGAAGTCTGTGCCGCGCTGCAGGCCGATCATGGGTATCTCCTGCTCCACGATCTCTCTCATCTGGTACGCAAAGTGGGTGGGCGGCGGCACGGCGCCCTCCTCCCGGGCCTGCAGCGCGCGGCAGGCGCTGTACGCCGCTGCGCCGAGCTCCTCGCCCCTGTCACGCCAGGCAGCGTGTACAGAATACGTGCCGAAGCAAATCAGACAACCTGGGACTGCTGCACGCCGCGGCCCGCACTTGAACATCAGCCGCCAGTTGGACAGGGCCTGTGCTGCCGCAAGCGCCCCCGGCGAAGCATCTCCCGTGGCCAGGCCGGAGAGTAGGCGCATCCACCCCTTGGTCGCCAGCTGCGCCCGCACCTCGCGGTTCGTGTTTATTGCAACAGAGTCGACCGCCTGCGACGCGGCAAGCCCTGTCAGACGCTGCACAGCTGCTCTACCGCGACGCGAGTCCGAACAAGCAGTGCCGCAGGGCGCACACCGTGAGCGTCACGAGCACAGTCCGGGCGTCAGCAGAGCGCAGAGCGCCCTTCAGCGCGCTCTTCGTCTCGGGCAGCACGGCCTGTGTGTGCTGACAGAGAGCCACCAAGCGCTCCACCCACTGCCAGTCCACACCCTCGGGCTCCGCGCTGCCAGACATCTCCGTGCTGTGCGCAGGACACAGGCGGGCATCGGCAAGGTGCCCTTGCCGGAGGACTTGCGCGCGAGCTCAGCGGCTGCAGGAGTCATGCAGGACGGTATGGGAAGGCAGGTGCTGAGCAGGTTCTGAGTCGCACCAAACTATGGAGCCAGGTGGCGCACGGACTCAGCTTGTTTGCAATGGTGGCCCTGCCTCGCGGCTGCGCTACAAAGGATGACCCTGTGCAGCGACCTTACTTGGTTCACGGCTTCCATGTTTTAACAGCGACATAGAGCATTCGCACTGCACCTTGCGCTGGGCCTTCACATACGACACTTCGCGGCGTAAACAACACTGCTATTCAGGTGCTCGCTTACGCACGCGAGAACTATTTCGCGCACTCAGCTAGCTGACTGATGATCATATGAGCAGGTTTGACAGCTGACTTTGCAAGCGCTTCCTCACAGGCTCGAGCCTGCATGCTCAGCTCAGCGCAGGCTGTCAGAGACGGCGCCGCTTGTGTGCCGTGTGCTGCTTGCGCCCCCAGGCGGCCTATGCTGAGCGGCAGGGGGCTGCATGGCCACAGAGCCAGAGCGCCCCGGCGGGTATACCTCTGATGAAGACGACGAGGACTTCGACTCCGACGCAGCGCTTGCTAGCGCAGCCGGGGAGAGCAGCGGCAGCGATGCTGATGACGAGGCGCGGGGCCCGGGCGGCTCCGCGGCGGAGCAGGCTGCGCCTGCACGGCCGGCCGCCAGTCCACACATCGGGAGCAGTCCAGAGCTGTGGGGTATGCCAAACAGGCCCTGCTGGTGGTCACTCCACTGTCGATGCGTCGTGCTTGCAACAAAGTGGTGCTGCCGCAGACCTGGAGGAGCTTGAAGCCATCGACGACTCCGTCCTGGACCTGGCCGATCTGGAGGAGTTTGTGGTGAGCAGCCCGGCTCATAATCACTGTGCTGTCGCAATGTCTTGGGAGGGCCAGTGCGCAGCACTCGCTGCCGTGCGCACTAGGTCACATCACGTCGTCAATTGCGCAGAGCGACGAGGAGGACGCCGAGGACGAGGGCGGCAGAGATGACGACGCTGAGGATGTCCCGGAGGGCGCGGGCGGCGCCGCAGCCAAGCCAGGCCCGCTGGGCCCGGCGGGCGCCGGCAGCGCGCAACCTGGCTTGCCCGCCGCACAGGCGCCCGACCAGCGGGCTCCTGGCCCGCAGACTGCGCTTGGCGCGGGGCATGTAGCTTCCGGCGCCGCGGCGCTGGCGGAAGTGGAGGCGGGCATGGCGGGCGGCAGCGCCGCGGGCGGCGGCGGCGAGGATGCGCCCATCTGGAGCCGCACGCGCGCGCGTCAGCCGCTGGGGCATGTGAGCCTGGAGGCGCTGGAGGCGCTGCTGGGCGAGTGCGACGACGAGGAGCTCTGGCCCGCGCTCGGCGACGAGGGCGCCGCCTACCGCGACTTCCTGGCGGCGCGGCCCCCGGGTCGCGCACAGAGGCGCCTGGCTGCGCTGGAGAGGCGCCCGCCAGCGGCCATGTGCATCACACGCTGGACCCGTGAGCGCGTCTCCTCACAATGTGTGGTCAGGCAGCTGCATGCATGGAGTGCGGGGGTGGCTGGAGATGTCCATTGCGCTGGTGATGGGCTCCGCCCGCGCCGCAGGCGGTGCGGGAGAGCGGCGCCGGGGACGAGGCGCTCAGCGACGAGGACGACGACGACTTTGAGTTTGAGCTGGACGTGGCGGAGCTGCTGCGGCCGGGCGAGGAGCCCGCGCCGCCGCCGCCGCAGACGCGCGCGCAGCGGCGGCGGCAGCCGTACCAGTACCAGAGCAAGCACGACCGGCCGCAGTTCCGCAAGCGGCCGCTGCTGTCGACGCAGAGGCTGCGATCGGGGTGCGGCGCGCATCGCGCTGGCGTGTCTCACGCCCCGTGCGCCCGTGGCACCCTCCCTACTGGTACTGGGGCAGCCGGTGTGCAGAGAGCTCCGTGTGCGGTGCGCGCCTGGGCGCCGCTGGCGGTGCAGCGAGACAGGCGCAGCGCGCCGACGCGCGCCCACACCGTGCAGGAGCCTGCCGCCGCTGCAGCCGGCCGGCGGCGCGGCCGGCGCGCAGGCGGCGGCGGCGGCCGCGGACGCAAAGCAGCGCCTGCTGGTGCAGCTGGTCGAGGCGCGGCTGGGCCTGCGGCTGCCGCTGCTGGCCGCGCCCCTGCTGCCGCCGCCCGCGGCGTTCGCCACCGCCTGGCTGCCCGCCCAGCGCGCGCAGCTGGCCAGCCTGCTCGAGCGGCACGCGCAGCTGCTGGTCGCCGGGCTCGCCGCGGCCGTGTCCGCCGTCCGCGCGCTGGCGCGCGCGCCGCAGCCGCGCCCGCCGCCGCAGCCGCGCGCGGCGCCGCTCGGCCAGGCGCCGCGGCCGCCCGCCGGCGCCGCAGAGGCGGCCGACAACGCTGCGTGCGCGGCGGCCGCGATGCTGCAGCTGGTCTCGCGCGGCGCGGCGCCGCCAGAGCCGCCTGAGCCGGCGGCACATGTGCGGGCGGGGGCTGGTGCGCCTGGGGCTGCGCCGGCGCCCTTGGCTGGCTCCGGCCTGCGGGCGCCAGCGGCTGCGAGCGCTGCGCTGCCAGCACCGACGACTGCAGCGACGCGCGCGGGAAGCCCTGGTCACGCAGCGGCGCCGTCAGGGGCCGCCGCGGTGCACGCCAGGGCGGCCGCTTGTGTGCGGCTGGAGCTCGCTGCGTCTGCGCTGCACGGCATGCTCGCCGTGCTGCAGGTGCGCCCACGGGCGCTTGGAGATTGAGCCAGCAGGCTTTGATGTGGCGGTGCGTGGTCCGGCACGCCGAGAGCCTCTGCACCGGCGCGGGAGCATCGTGTGGTGCGCAAGGTCGGGGCGGAGGGGTGACGCTTGTCTCGGCGGCGAGCCAGCGAGCACACGGTTCAGCACGGCGTGCAGGAGCGCGACAACCCAGCTGCGGCTCATTGCTTCGCGGATCTTCTGGCGGCCAGCAGCAGGATGACGCGGCCGGGCGGTACCCAGGCACGCCTGGGCATGCCCACTGCGCACACGACACTGCTTTGCAGCAGCGCGCGGCGTCACAAGCGTGCTTGCCATGCGCTGCCTTCACAGAACTTGCCAGGTTGTCCAGTCATCACTGGCCAGGTATAGGCCCTCATGTCCACACTGTGAAGTTGGGTTGTTGGCAGGGAGCGATGTGGTATGGCGACCTGAGTCTCAGGGCCATACATGCCTCTGGGGGTGCGCGCAGGCCGGGGCGCGGGTGTCTGCAGACCCCGCTCAGCTGCTGTGGGGCGGCGGCCTGGGGGAGGCCTTCCGCGCGGCTCTGATGCGCATGCCCGACGCGTTCCTCGCAGAGCTGCTGCCCCAGGTGCGTCCTTGACCGCGCGCTGCGGACAGCGAACGCAGCTGTGCACGCTGGGCACAGGCGCGCGCGGTGCTGCTGCGCACGCGGCCTGCGGGGACGGGCTGCGAGCGTTGCTGCAGGCCTCCCAGAGCCACCACTAAGCAGTGCATGCAAACTCCTGCGAATTCCTGGGAGTCGCCGGCGCAAGAGCGCTGAGCATGCCGCTCGTTGCCGGGCCAGCTGCCGCGGGCTGGATGCCGCGGGCGCAGGCTGGCTGCCGCGACAGCGCATGCCCCACCTTTTCACGCGTGCACCGACGTCGGCGCGCACGCGTCCGGCCGGCAGGGCAGCAGGGAGGCGCGCATGCGCGGGCGCCTGGCCGGGCAGCTGGCCTTCACGGCGGGCGAGGACGCGCTGCTGGCGCGCGCGCTGCTGCGCTTCGGCCCGGACCTGGAGCGCGCGCGGCTCTACCTCCTGCCCGCGCGCGCGCGCGCGGAGCTGGAGCACCGCGTGCGCACGCGCGCGCACGCGCGCGCGGGCGACAACGGCATCAAGGCGCGGCCGCCCCTGGGCGCCCGGCCCCGGGTAGGGACCTGGTTGGGCTGCGCGGCGGAGGGGCGCAGTGCTTGGGTAGCTCGGCGCTGCCTGAGTGCGTCGCGCGTGCTGCACAGAAGAAGCGCCCTCTTCCGCATGCCGGCCATGGACAGGGGCCCTGCCAGCAGCGGCGACCTGCCATGTCCGCTGCTGCTGAGGAGCGTCTTTTAGAAGTGCTGCAGGGATGCTGTGACTGCTCCCTGGCTGTCGCGACACATGCGACAGATGTCAAGCCGCCCAGGCATCCACCGGCTGATGCAGGCTGCAGTGCCCTGCACACTGCGCCGACCGTGCTCGCGCCCAGCGGCGGACGCGCGGCCGACCGCGGCCCAGCGTGCAGGCGGCCCATGGGCGCGTCACGGGCGCCTTCACGCCGCTGGAGGAGGCGGCGGTGGCGGAGGCGCTGCGCTGGCTGCCCCCGGGCGCCAACCCCTGGCCCGCCATCTGCCGGCGCATGCTGCCGTACCGCCGGCCGGCGCAGGCGGCGCTGCTCTGGGCCGCGCGCGAGGCGGCCGGCGCCGGAGGAGCGCCGCAGGGGCTGGGTGCGTGCCTGCGGCGCTCCTTCCTGCACTTGCCTGACGCCCTGCCCGGTCAAGAGGTACAACTGATGGGAAATGTGAATAACGGCAGCGGGTGCTTTATGAGTTGCCACATGCCGAAGCTTATTGCACTGCTGTGCTGTAGTTGGGAGGCGAATTACGTGAAGGACAGCTGCGCACTCCTGCTCTGGTCGAGTGCAGCTGGGGTCAGGTTCTGCTCTCAGCCAAGGTGTCCCCAGACGCCAGCAGGCGGCAGCTCGCTGACAGATGTCACGCCTGGCTTGCGACAGACCATGTGCACCGGTCGCTGCTGATGCCCGCGCCCCTGCCGCCGCAGCCCGTCAGCGCTCCAGACGGCGGCGCAGGCCCGCAGCAGGCACCTGTCGCTGCGCCCTGCGGCATTATGCCGCAGTGTCCCTACCTCAGCATGGGGCCACACGCGCCCGCGATTGAGGCGCTGCCGCCAGGGTACCCGTCCGGGGCGGTGCGCGAGCACCTCCTGCTGCCGCCGGTGCTGGGCGGCGCGCTCCAGGGTGGTGGGGTCGGGGCGGGGTCATTGGGCGGCACTGCCGCGCCGGCGCAACTGCGCCCGCTGGTCACGCCCGCCGGGACAGCCGCGGTGCAGGGCGCAGGATTTACGGCACACCAGCAGCCTGGCGCTGCTGCCTGGGCCGCGCAGCCGCCGCCGCTCGTGCGCCTGCAGGCCGTGCAGCCCGCCCGAGCGCCCGCAGCGGCGGCGCCCGCGGCTGCTGCGCTGGCCCCTGCGGCGGCGGCGGAGCCCGAGTCACCGCTTCGGCGCCTTGCGGCGCCCCTGTGGCGGCAGCAGCACGCGCGACGCGGCCGGGGGCGGGCCGCGCGGGGCGCGGGCGGGCGCGGGCGGGGCGCGCGGGCTGCTGGAGGCGCCGTGGGCGACGGCAAGCCCAGCTCACATGGTGAGCCCCCCCACACGATCGCATGCAGCGCACTCGCAGCTCTGCCCCTGTCGAGGTAGGGCCTCTGTGACTGCAGGGTCGTGTGCCTGCAGCCAGCCCGTCCGTGGCTCGACTGCCCAGTGCTAACAGAGGTCGCCGCCTGTGCACCAACAGGTGATGCGCAGCCCTGCCAGGACAGCGGGCGCTTCAGCGTGTTACATCATAAGTTTGCTGGGAGCCAGGCCTGGCTCTCACTGCATGCCTCTTTGCGCATGCTTCGCAGGGCGGGTCGAGCGCGCTCCGGTCGCGCGTGGGGAGGCCGCGGGCGCTGGTGCACCAGCGCGGGCCGCGCTCAGTGGGGCAGGGCGCGCGGATGCGGGTGACGCCGGCGAGCAGCGCGAGCCGCGCGCGGGCGACGACAGGGGCTTGCGGTGCGGCGCGGGCGGGGTCGCGGCTGCGGCGGGCGCCCTCTCGCGGAGGTCTGTGGGTACGGCGGGTCCGGGAGAACGCACGCCCGCCGCATGCTCGACGCCTGATGGGACGGCGCGTGCGGCGGAGGGCGGCCTTGCGCCCGCCAGCGCCGGCTGCAGCCCTATGAGCAGCCCGGCGGCATGCGGCCAAGGCGGCGGTGGCTCTGCCAGCGGAGAGGAGAGCGCCGGGCGTGCAGCGCCGGGCTCCGCCGCTGTAGGGGCGCGCGACGGGGGCGCTTGCGCTCAGGCACGGCCGCCGCCTGCGGCGGGACTCGCGTTTGCGCGCGCGCGGCTGCCAGACTCCAGCGACTCTGAGGGCGACCACACCCCCGCCTCCGGGCCCGCCGGCCACGCTCGAGGCAATGGTATTGCGGCGCTGCAGTGCAGCGGCGCCCCGGCTGCACACGAACCGTGTCACCCGCCAGAAGGTACTTTGCATGGCGGCGCGGCGCGAAGTGGCCACGACGGCGGCGCCGGGTCGCCGCCCGGGGCGCGCTCCGGTGCTGCGCCCGGGTTTGAGCGCGCGCGGCTGAGCGACTCGAGCGACTCGTCGGGCAGCTCGATGGGCGGGAGAGACGCACGCACCGCCGGGCGGGCTGCCGGCGGCGGCGGGGCGGGAGCGCGCGACGCGGACGGAACCGCGCGTGCCCAGGTGGCAGCGGGCGGGCGCGCCGCTGGGCGCGTCGCGTTCAAGCGCGTGCGCATGGACGACTCCAGCGACGAGGGCGAGGGACCGGGGGCTGGCAGCCGGCCGGGCAGGCGCGTGCTGCCGCGCGCGTGGCCGGACGCGCAGCGCGCCGCGCCCGGGCCTGCCTCCCCGGGTGCGGCGCGGGCGCCGCGGCCTGCGTCCCCGGGCGCCGGCGACGAGCGCGGAGGCTCGGGCTGTCCCGCGGAGGCCGGCTGCGCGGCCAGGCAGGCTGCGGCGCCGCACGCGCCTGCCCCGCCCCTGCTGGGCTCACATGCGTCGACCCGGGTGCTGCCGGCGGCAGGCGCGCATGCCAGCGCCCCTGCGCTCTTGCCACACTCCGCAAGCGCGCCTGGGTTGGGCGCGCCTGGCGCTGGCCAGCCGCGCTGTGAGGCGCGCGGTCAGTGTCTAGGGGAAGGGCTGGCAGCAGGCGCTGGGCCTGCGGGCGCGGGCGCGGCTGTGGTGGGCAGCGCTGTCTCCCCTGCTGCCGGGGCGCCTCCGCCGGCATGCGGCGCAGCGGCTGCGGCGCCGGCCGCAGCGCCGCCGCTGGTGGAGGCGCGCAGCGACACCGAGCTCCGCGTCGACGGCCAGCTGACAACGTGGACGAGGGCGCGCCCCGCGTGTCTCGCCGCCCGCTCGTGCTGCGAAGCAGTTTGCGAGCGAGGCATAGGATGCGCCCCTGGCACGCGGCTCTGCGATGGCCAGCGCAGACATGTTGCTTCTATGGGCGACGTGCGCAGTCATGCTGATCGGGCGTGCACAGAGCAAGGCCCTGCCTGTAGCCAGTGGAGCTGGTAAGCAGCAGCCCTGCACAGGTGGAGGACCGAGCCATCCTGCGAGCGGTGGTGGTGGACGCGGGCGGGCAGCCCAGCGCTGCCACATTTGAACGCCTGGCAGCTGCGCTGGCTGGCGCGCCTGGGCTGGCGCAGCGCGCGCCTGGCCATGTCGAAGCGCGCTACCGCTGGCTCGCATGCCGGCTGGGGTTGTAAATATATGCTGTGGCACGTTGTCTAGCAGAGTGGTGAGCAGTGAACGTGGTTAGGCGTCTGTGAGCGTCCTTTGTGTGCGTGCTTGGGTTCCATGCCTGAAGTTTGCAGGTGTGCAATATGCAGGATGTCCGGTGTGGCTGGCCGAAGCACTTGGCAAGTGGCCAGGAGTTGGCCAGTAAGTAGCTCCCCTGCCCAAGTAAAGACGTGTGCGCGTGATATTCAGTTTGATGGGGCCCTTGCCGGCACACATGCAGGCATTTGGTGGCTCACTCTTTGGGCAATACTGTGCAGATGCATGGCGTGGCAGGCACCAACCTCGTCTTCCTTGCATGCTCACATTACACATACAACAAACAACACTCGACTTTCCTGTTCCGATTCAACATCCTCCTCACCAAACTTGAGCAAATCCGTTATGATCCACATACACGCAGAACTCACAGCTGCAAGCAAGCATGCATGCCTGCACGCTTTTCCGGGGCATGATTGTTTCCCAACTTCGCCCTCACACGCTCGGCTCTCACACACATACACTCTCGCTACCTTAGGGCTCACGGACAACAAGCCTATGCCTGCTGCAGGGAGCCACACTGCAGCTTGTGTATCGTGCCAGCATCTACAAAGTCATCAGTTTGCAGCGTGCGGTCCAGGTCAGACCACCATCGCTGGAGGAAGTGCGCAGCAATTATCCTGCGCAAGCAGCGCTTACAGAGTCAGCGCTGTCCAAAGGTCAGAGCAGAGGTTGCTGTGCGGAGACGGACGCCCTCTCAGCTCTACAAAAACCCAGGTTTCTACTTATGTCGTCTCTTACTTTAAGCACTTTGTGCAGGTCTTCCCCCACAGGGTCTGTCGGCAAATATATACATTATACACTCACGACGCCTGCGACGCATGTATGTGCCCCATGCATGAGTGCAGGCATCCACGCCACACCGCATGCTGCAACAAGCGCCCACCCAGCAGGAGACACGCACTTGTGGATACAGCAACAGCGTAAGTGCCATGTGCCCCGCTCTCCGCAGTGCGGGTACCAGCCTCGCACCTGAACCAGGGCGACCAGCGCAAGCCGGATGCCGGATCCATCATGTCCCGCAGCGCGGCAGCGTCCACGTAGCGCACCGCGCGCACCTCGTCGGGATTTGGCTGCAGGGCCACGTCCGCGCGCGCAAACAGGATGTAGTCCACCTGCGCGGCCTCCGGCAAACGCTTGCCGAAGCTGTGTCGCGTCATGTAAGACACCGACCTACAAACCTGCCTGGTGCGGGGAGTGTGGAGACGAGCTGTTGAGGTCTCTGGTCAAGGCGGGCACTGCAGCCGTGTCCGTCGACCGCTACGAGCAATCGTGCAGAGACACTCATACAACTAGGCATGGCTGCATAAAAGTGAGCAGCTCTTTCACACATACTTCTGCTTTGACACACGTCATACGCGATTACTCCTGCCCTGAACTCAAAATACAGCACGTCCTCCCTGATGAAGCTTGCAGCCTCACACCCAGCGTGTGCGGATGCACTTGATGCAGAGCAGAGCGCGCCTCATGCTCGCCCCACTCCGCGTCGGGCCCGTAGGTGCCCTCGTCGGCCGCGCAGTAGTGCAGGCGCGTGAGGAAGCGGAACCCCGCGGGCGCCAGCTCCTCCGGCCGGATGCCCAGCTCGTGCTGCAGCTTCCGCAGCGCCGCCCGCTGCCGGCCCCACGCCGCAGGTCGCGCCCCAGGGAAACAAGTGAAGTGGGGTTGCAGGCTTCAGTGCCGCTCAGGCCAACGGCCAGTGGGGCCAGCGCATTCGAGCGGCCCTACACAGGTGGTGTATGTGGTGCTGGTGTAGCGCATCCGGCACCCTTTGCACGCACACTCAGGCTGCCAGCACAAACAGCCGTCACAGTCCACCGCGCGTATCGCAACTGATGCCGACGGCAGCTGGAAGCGCCGTTGCTTGACGTGCTGTGTGCGCGACGTGGAGTTGATCAGCACTCACCTGGGCGCCGGGCGCCGCGCCGCCGGCAACGTCCTGCGGCCGGTCCACCTCGGAGGGGCTGTAGCCGTGCAGCGGGTGCGAGCAGCACGTGTTGGTCCAGACGTTGGGGAAGGTGATCTTCGAGGCCGCGCGCTGCTGCAGCAGCAGCTCGTTGCGCGTGTTGAACAGGAACACGCTGAACGCGCGGTGCAGGCGCCCGCGCGGCTGGTGCGGCTCGAAGCGGTGCGCGTCAAACTTGCTGGCGGCGCCGAGCACGGCGTCGCGCTCGTCCACAAGCACGCACTCGTCCTTGTGCATCAGGTCGTCCTGCGAGCCAGTGCCTGCCGCGGGGCGGTGCATACGGCCGATAGGAAAGACCGCTCTGCCCTGTTCAGTTGATGCCTGCCGCCCAGGCAGCGAGAGGTGCTGAACAACAGCAACGTCACAGAACGTCCAGCCGGCGCACCGTCCCACTTCGAGGTGTGATGCAAAGGCATCTGAGCTGTGCCGCAGGCGCCAGCCCGCGGCGCAGCTGACACGCTCCTAGAGCGCAGCACCAGCCTCCGCAGCATCAGCGCTTGTGGTGCTGCTTGTCGTGCCAGCATGACTCCCGAAGCACCTGCATGCTCTACGGATGCCTACGCTCAGCAATCGCACACAGCTCGCTGCAGCCACACAACGCACTTGCTTTCGACCCTTATCTCAAGAACAGGGACAGGAGGCGGTGATGGAGCAACCGTCAGGAGTTTTTGCCGTCTTTACTATGCACGTGCCTGTGCAGCCTAGCCAGTAGGGCATAGCCATGCATGCCAGTAGCTACTGGGCATAGCCATGCAAGAGCTTTGGGCCAGACAGGGAGTGCGCCATTGCGCGTACTCGCGATGCAACTTAAGCTTCACTCGTTACACGGACACACAATAGCTCTTCAGGTTGCAATAGCATCCTAATAAACATACAGGCATGCAGCAGCTAGGTCAGCATGCAACGGAAGGGAGGTCTGAAGAAGCAGAAGCAGAAGGGGGCTGTACGAGCAGGACATGACGCCGGACACGAGACTGCGTCAGAGATGAAAATATAGTTCTGAAGCAGAGCCACAGGATGCTCAGCATGTCAGACGTCGCTGATGTCTCGGCCCAAGAGCTTTGTCTTGATCCAGTCGCGGCTCACAAGCCATTGGTTCTTCAGGCTCACCTGCCCCACCATACATGTCGCTCAATGCAGTGTACAATACACTCAGCATGCATTTAGTGCCAGGGCTTGATAAGATTGTCGCTGGCGTAAATAAGTAGCTACGACAAGTGATGTGGGGATGCAGTTCTGCACATGCAGACGGCGGTCATGCAAAAATGGGGTGCGTTGGCAGGGATGGAGGCAGGCGGCGGAGCGCGCCTGCTTGAACGTCTCCGTGCCCTTCCAGGCGATGCCGGCGAGGAAGCCCGTGAACACGCCCAGGTTCTTGTCTGGCGGCGCAAAAGCACACGACCGCTCAGGGCCTCGCTGCCGATGGCGACACGCTGCCCCGGGACTTGGGGCAAAGCCGCTTATTCACCGACGCCGCCCACAACCCACCGAAGATTGCACAGCTCTTTTGCAGGCAGCGGGAAACGCGCTTTGGTAGCCAACATGGTGGCAGAAGGACAAGCAAGTCCGTCTGTTCCCTGACCCAACTCTGGCCCCGGCGGTGGGAGGCTCCGGGTAGGCCACCTGGGTCGTTCGCGACCTCCAGCACCGCGCGGTCGCCGCCGACGTAGGCGAACGAGCCGGAGTGGTGGTACTTGAACGGCGGGTGCACCGCGGGCAGGTGCTGCGTGGCGCCCGCCGGCGGGATGCGGATCATGGAGAACAGGCCTGCCAGGTAGTTGCCCTGCTGCGAGGCGACCTGCGCGCGCAGCAGCGGCCGTGCGTACAGCGTGCATGCGCACGCACACCATTCAGCCTGTCAACAACAGCCCTGCTGCGCACTTCCAGGGCTGCGTCATCAACATGCAAGTGCGACCACCTCCAGGCTGCATGCATCCGTCGTGGGGGAGTCATGCAGTCAGCGCGGCCCGGGCGTTGGCGTTCGGGGACATTGCTGCGCCCTGGTCACCACGCTGGAGCGCCAGCGGGCAGCGTACGCAGCGGATGCACAGTGTGCTGGTGATGAAGCGCTCTGCGTTGCCGCACGCCCTGGCCTTGCCGAGCATGCGGCTGCGGCTTCGAGTAAGTCACATGGCTGCAGGCCGCTGCAGGGGCGGCGGGGCCGCGCCTGCGCGGTGGCGGGCAGCGCGCGCAGCGTCTTGTCGATGCGGCGCAGCTGCTCCTTGAACTGCTCCAGCGTGATCTCGGTGTCCACGCGCGGGTCGGCCGCGGCCTCGCTCAGGCCCACCTCCGGCGCCTCCGTCGGCGCCACCGCCTGCGCCTCCTGCTGCCCCGCCACCGGCGCCGCCCCGTCCGTCCGCTCGCCCTGCGGCACCCACGCACTTGGCCCGAGCACAGAGCTCTGCAAACGACAGCGAGGGACATTGGCACGCGGCTTGAGCAGCGCGCCCGCATGCATTGCACACTCTGCAATGCCGACACAGCCCCCGGCCTGGAAACCTGTGGTCCGCACTCCAGAGCAGCTGCTCAGGCGCTGCGCACGCTCTGCTGAGCCCAGCTCATTCGATAGCACCCTCACAGCCACCCTCCCGTGACTGCAAGCCGTGCAGCCTCCAGCAAGCTGGGCGCCCGCGCGCCTGCAGCCAGTAGGGCAGCCAGCTCTCCTCGCTGATGCCGCCGGAAGCCTCTTGGCAGTCGAAGTAGAGGCTGTGCTCTTTCAGCTGCGGGTAGTTCTTCTGCGCCTTGGACATCAGCGCCGCAATCTCTGAGCACGAGAGCTTCCCGTTGCCGTCTGTGTCGCCCTGGCAGCCCCCGTGCGCACTCAGCAGACCATCTGTCACTGACAAGGGTTGCAAGTACCGTTATTTCACATGGCATGAACATGGGATGCTTGGGCATGCATGAGGAAGCAACCTTGCCACAGCACGCAACCTGATTCTTCGCATTTCTAGAACTGGAATAAGACACCATCGCTCTGCTGACACTTGCTTCAACGGCTGCGCCGGAGTGTTTCCTGGCCACCTAAACAAGGCTGAAGAGCGAGGCCACGCCTGCACAAACAGCTCCGCGGCATGCTCCAGCGCGCGGTCCATGGCAATGGTCGCGGCATCCCCCAGCGCAAAGATGCTGTCGCTGCCGCGCACCGCCAGCCACCGGTCGGTCTGCAGCGCGCGCACGTTGCCCTAGCGCGCACACGCCGCGCTGCCGTCAGACCTTCGCTCCGCATGGAGCTTGCACATTAGCCAGCATGGCGCAAGATTATGCATAAGACGCAAGAGACACATACGAGGGATACGCGCGCGGCTTGCTTCTGGAGGCTTTCCCCACTGGGCAAAGTGTTTCTTGGCAGATCGATACGTGGAGATGTTGGCGGATGGCACGTCGATCGCACGGAGGCAACTTTGCACCTCACCTGCTCGGGAAGCTGGGCGGCCAGGTCCTTGGTCAGGCTGTTGGGGCCAATGCCGGCGGCCTGCGGCAAACGCACGGACGTCAGGATAGTGTGCCAGCCCGGCAGAGCCGGTCTTCAAAAGTCACAGCGTGAAAGAGCATGGCGCCACCTGTCCACTGCCTCATCTAAAGGTGTACCATTCGCATTATGGCCAGTCTCCAAAATGGCGGAGCGCACCCAAACAACGGTCCGCCCCGGCACGCGGTGCTCGCCCTCAACAGCTTTGCACTTTACTGTGACGCCCTCGCTGTCCACGCCCGTGACCTGCTCGCCCGCGCGTTGTGCGCTGGTGTGCGACATGGACGGAGCTCTCCGCATGTCCTTAAACAGCTGCAGTGTAAACAGAACAACTATACTGGACCATACTGGGCCACATGCAGGGCCATACGTATATGACAGTAAGCGCACGACCTGAAAGCCCATGCAGATGAGCACACCTTCTGACATTGACGTCTATGCACACTCACAGGCAGAGCAGAGCCCGACGTGCTCACAATGCATGCGCACAATGTCTGCACGCCAGCCCGGGTATGCAAACAACGCACTGCACGCGAGGCTGCGCGCACGTGCGACTCGGAGAGGACCTGGATGCCCTGCCGCTTGAAGAACGCGCCGGTGTAGTCGCTGATGGCGCGGTCATAGCAGCTTAGCAGGTGGTCCTTGGTGTCTATCAGCTTGATGGACACATCGTCCTGCGCGCTTGCAGACAGTCATCTCCTATCGGCAGGGACCCACATCAGCATGTACCATCACACACAATCAATGAAGCCTAGCAGCGTGCACAGCATGATCACAACAGACAGCCACAGCAACCGAGAGCGACCAGGGAGACGCTCCCGTTTGGTACTGCAGATGCAAGCGCTCAAGCCCCTCATCGGGTGCGGTGGATGCCGCTGTGCATGCATGGCGCACCTTGAGGTGCGGGAAGTATCGCGGCAGCAGGTCGTCCGCAAACATGTCGTGCAGCTCGGCAGCCGTCTCGACACCAGTCGGGCCTCCGCCTGCACAGCAGGACATGCACGTGCCCTTCGCCGCATGTCGCAGATGATGCAACATACAACGTTGACACACACAAGTTAGCTGTATGCTGCCTCCAGCCAGTGCAACCATGAAGGGGGAGCAGCGCGAACGCTGCTGCCGCTCTCAAACATGCTCAGCGCGGCGCGCACCGACCTGCGCATGGTCAAGAGTCAGCAATGTGTGGCATGTGCTCACTGCCAGGCATTCAGTCGGCTGCATGCGCTCACCACGATGAAGGACAGCAGCTTCTTCCGCTGCTCTGGCGTGGTGTCCGGCAGCGACGCCACCTCGAAGCATCTGCACAACACGTCCTCCGTTACCTCGACAGCGGCATGCTGATGCCAAATGCACGCACACTTGCGCAAGTGCAGCCGGACGGGCCACAGCTCGGGGCTCACTCGTTGATTCGCTGCCGGAGCGCATGCGCGTGACTGGCCTCCTGCGCAACATGCAGGGCGTCATGCACAAGTTGTGTGGATCATTTGTTGCATGGACATCATGTTACATAAACGTACAACATAAGCAGCATCCAGCGCAGCAATCCCTCAATGCCATGCTATGCTCATTGCTGCAAGCGCACCTTGAGGAAGAAGCTGTGCTCCTCGCAGCCAGGCGTGTGGAAAGTGTTTGTCACCTGGACGAAGACATCACCCGCCTTGGGCTTCGCAGCACAAACTACAATGCCCGCATCCTTGTGGTGTGGAGCGTGAAGCAAGTCGCACCGCGCCCGTCGCAAACACGAGGACGTCATAGGGGATTGTGAACGTGTGCGCCTCCAAGTCCCGAAACGGTTTGGTGTACTGACATGTCAGCTGCGTGGCGCGCGCTCCGCGTCAGCCCCTTGTCGAGACAATATGCCACCTAGCAGAGCTGCAGACAATGTCGCGAGTTCCACCAAAGAGGCCCAGAGCCTGCACGCCGCACCGTCTTGCTCTTGACGTCAATGCTGATGCACTGCGCCTCCATGTAGTTGATGCCGCGCCCTGCGGCAGCATATACTCACATAGCTTCAAGGTCTGCCTTTGGCCCCCTTCCACACCGATGTGCTCTTAACAGCTCCTACCGTGAAGGCAGGCAAGCTGCTGCTCTGGCGCGGGCTGTTTGTGCGCTGCTTCCCGCCGCCGCGCCGCTGGGCGGGCTGGGTGCTGACGGGCGTGTGCTTCCCGCTCTGGCACCTGGCGTTCCTGGCGGTGGAGCCGGCACAGACGCCCGGCGGCAACGCGGGGTTTGTGGCCGGGGCGGCGGCGGTGGGGCTGTTGTGGGGCTGGGCGGCTCTGCGCTCAGGGTCGCTGTGGGCACCCGTGGCCGGGCATGCTGCTCTCAACGCGGCCTCCCTGATCGCCGCCCGCTACTTCACGTAGCGCGCACGCGCGACGCCGTTGCCGCTGGGTGGGTCCTCCACGGGCAGACCTGCAAGCTGGAGGGTCATACTCATGCGCATCTTGTGCCGAGTATGGTGCTGTTATACCATGGCCTCCTCGGCTCTGTGCCAGTGGTGTTCCACTAGTCGCGATGCTTGCAGCGGTTCCCAGCAGCCTTTCCGTGCATGCCGCAGCTGCGCCCCCTAGCCCTCTTGGCGTCTGCTCGCTTCTGTACGAACTGCGCATTGCTTTGGCGCGGCCGTTCTGCTGCCAAGCTGCTCTGCGGGAAACGGCAGCTCTGCGCCGCAGCTCTCGCGCGCCGGTCTGTGCCAGCGCGCGCTGCTCCGCAGCTGCCGCAGGCGGCACTGCCGCAGACAGCGCGGCTTGCACGCGGCACGAATGCCTGTCTCTTTCTTTGGGCAAGACCCCTTCCACTACTTTTTTACTCTGAAGGGCAAATGCGCTGACATGAGGCGTGGCTGTAGAGCATGAGCACGCCACGCGCCAGTTGCTCTGGCAACAACGTTGCTGTAACGCCTTTGTGCTTCACATGCGTCAGGCTGTGGCCCTGTGCTGTCGCTCCTCCCCACCGGCTCAGGCCTCAAGCAACGCTGGCGCACCGCGTCATGACCCTGAGCCAGGGGACGGCCGCGGCACGCGCACTTTCTGCCACACCCGCTTCGGTGCTGGGCCCGACCGGCCCCCAGCTCTGTGGGCCAGCCCGGCCTGCGCTTCCCTCCTGACTTGGGTACAGGGCGGGGTAGGGCGCTCCCCCCTGCGTTCTGCTCACGGCTGCGTGCATAAGTAAGCCCGTGCTCTGGGCCCCCCGGGCTGAGGCGGGGCAGCCTACCATATACCCTAACCCTAATACTCACCCTATTGCAACCGCCTACATAAGCCCATGCTCTGGCCCGCCCAGGCTGAGGCGGCCTGCGCGCGCGGCCATGGCGGTGGTGCCCTACCGCGTGGCGGGCGCGGGCGCGGACCAGAGCCTGGAGACGCGCCTGTTCCAGGTCGGCGGCCACGCGGTGCAGATCCGGCAGGACCCGCGCGGCAGCGGCGCGCTGCGCCCGCTGGGCCCCGGCCGCGCGGATGCCGGTGCCCCCCGTATGAGCCCTGGGCCCTTGTGGAAGGACACACAGTCCCTCATCTGCCCATGCCCATGCATGGCTCGGGTGACCTGCGGGCGCCGGGTATCACTTTGGGCTCCAGCAGCAGAGGTAGCGCTGCCTGACTGCCTGATTTCAACTGGCTGCGAGGACGGCATTAGCACATCCTCTCGCGTTCCGCGCACCAGCAGAGGGCACGGGGTGCGGCGCCGGGAGCAGGGGCCGCGGGCGCGGATGAGGCGGCGGCCGCGGAGGGCGGCCTCGCAGGGCCGCCGCGCGCGCACGAGCGCGGCGAGGCGCTGGAGATGGTGGGGCTGGTGCGCAGGGCCGCAACCGCGCATGGCGTGCAGCAGCCGGCGCGGGATGACTTGGTCTGGCAGCTGCATGCATGGACCATCGTGTTGCGCGCGTCCTGTTGAATGCCGTTGCCATCTGCGGGTTGCCGTGCGCGTCCGAAACGACAGCGTACCATGGGGATAGGGTACCCTATTCCTAAATTCTAATGCGGCGCCAGGTGGTGTGGCAGAGCGCATTTGTGCTGGCAGAGTACCTGCTGCGCGCGCCGCCGTTCGGGCAGTGGGCGGACGTCCGCGCGGTGGACCTGGGCACCGGCACGGGTGCGGCCCCGGCGCGCGGACAAGCTGCGAGCCCAGTCGCCCCGCCAAAGGCCCTCAGAACAAGCCTTGCGCTGTTGTGTGTGTGTGTGCGGCACATGCTGCCGCGCGATTGCGCGGCGCGGCCCTTATAGCAGCGGCGGGGCCGCGCTTCGACGGCTGTCCGATTGTGCGCCTGGTCCCTGCATACTGGGCCCGCGGGCCATGCGTGAGCAGAGCAGAGCGGTGTGTTGGGACTGCAACCTAAAGGCACGCGTCTCGCGGTTGCCAGAAAGGGGAGCAACCAATGGCGGCACGACGTGCCTGTGGACAGCGAGACCACGGCAAAGGTGGTCGTGGCTTTACCCCTTCGGTCTGGCTCCTCCGCACCTGCGCGCGAGCGGGCGCCCCTGGCGCAGGCGTCGTGGCCATTGCGCTGGCGCTGGCGGGCGCGGACGTGGTCGCCGCGGACCTGCCGCGCGTGACGCCGCTGACGCGCGACAACGCTGCCGCCAACTGCCGCGCGCCGCCGCACCGCATCCAGGTCGGCCCCGGGCGCTGCATCCGCGGCACGCTGCCGCCGGTGGTTGCAGGCTTCTCTCGTGCCGGCAGCTTGTTGCATCGTCCGGCCGGCCGCCTGCATGCGGGCGGCAGCCATGCAGGACACTGCGCAAATTTTGCGCGCGCGCGGGCATGCGGCGCCCGCTGCGGCCCGCCGCGAGCCGGCTCACGCCGAAGCGCTCGGCCTGCGAGCAACCCACACGCGCTGCCCGGCGGCGCGGCTGACAGCACGTGCGGCGACCCTGTAAACCCTAGGCAACCCTGCACGCCCAGGTTGTCGACCACGCGTGGGGCAGCCCCGTGACCGCGCTGGGCGCGCGTCCAGACCTCATCACGGGCGCGGACATCGTGTACGAGGAGCGCTGCTTCGCCGGCCTGGTGGCCACGCTGCGCGCGCTGGCCGCGCCGCACACGCTGGTGGTGCTTGCCTTTCGCCTGCGGGGTGCGCCCGCCTGCATGCGTCAGTGAGGGTTAGGGCAGGATAGGATCTCTACCCCACCCTGCATGCGCTGGCCGCGCCGCACACGCTGGTGGTGCTCGCGTTCCGCCTGCGGGGTGCGCCCTGCAGGCGCGCGCCCCTGCACGCGTTGATTAGGGTTATGCTAACAACCTAGATCTGTGCGCAGTCTTAGGGCATAATAGGATAATAGGATACCTATTCTACCCTGCACGTGTGTCTGAGCCGCTCAGTCCAGGCGCTGCTCCGCGCAGCGGGCTGGTGGCGCTGCCAGGCGCTGCGGCCCTGCTCTGTATGCTCTGGTGGATTGTCTGGACTGCAAATGACTGTTATGCGTGGCGTGCATGTGCAGAGGGCCAGCCCGACTCCACCAGAGTGCTGTGTTTGTTTGTGATCGCAGTACGCCGCGCGTGGCCAGGGAGAGGTGAGGCGGACTTTGAGGCGCTGCTTGCGGCGAGCGGTTTTGCGGTCCGGCATGTGCCGACGGCTCAGCTGCACGAGGAGTACCGCGGCGGCGAGTACTGCGTCCTTCGCGCCTGCCTGCTGGACCCTTGAAGCAAGCAGCGGGTACAGAGTGTTTTCCGCATCTGAATCTGCTCTGCAGGCTTCCAGCTGAACTGGCTGGTCGCCAGCACGGATCGCTCTGTCCACTTGTGCTTAGCGGTGACACAAGGCCCGTGGTCGCCTGGTGAAGCTTGCAGTCGCCCGTCTCGTTCAGAAAAGACTTGGTATTGAGCGCCTGCAACATGCAAATTCACAGGAGATTATTGTAACCCACGCACCCCTAGCCTAGTGAGCTTGGAAGACGGAGTTACCAACGCTTAGCCAGAATTGAGCTATACCTGAGGCCGGTTCCGCGCAGCGTTGAGCTACCCATATGTCGAAGGAGAGCGCGCCCCAGATCCTGGAGCACCTGAGTGAAAGCCTGCCGCTGACGCTGCATGACACCAGGCATGCGCGCATGGCCACCATCCCCACCTGCTAGAGCTGCTCATACACGTGACGGCAGAAACGTGACAGTGTATCCATGGCACCAGGTGGGTGCCGAACAGTGCGCGCCTGGTGGTGCTCGGGGCGCATGCAAGCAACACCGGGTGCCTGCGCGTGTACGAGCTCGAGGGCCACAGGCTGGCACTGCGCGGCGAAGCCAAAGGGCCGAGCCCCTTCAAGGCTGGCACGTTTGCGGCCTCCAGCCTGGCTGATCGCCACCTCGCCACCGGCGACTGTAACGGTGCGCGCTCTGGCCCAGCGTGAAGACGGAGACTTTGCTATCAAGCAGCAGCACTCTTGTCTGTCTGCCAAGGAGAGCTGTGTGTGATGAGGAATGTACAAGGCTGAAGCTGGACAGTGCAGGCAGGCTGCAGCTGTGGGACCTGGAGCGGCTGGATGCGCCTGTGGCGGGCGTGCAGGCGCATCCCCAGGCCATCAACAAGGTCGACGGCTGCGGCGGGCAGGTGTGTTCAGCTTTTGCGCAGCTGCTGGGCAAGCCAGAGGCGCCCCTGCCTGTACATACTTCCTGGGTGCTGTGAGCGCCAGCCAGTGGCGTCGAGCATGTGGTGAACCAATACTAACAAGCTCCAAGAAAAGTGAAGGTCGTCGAGGCATCTCAAGCAGGCTGTCAACACAGCGCAAGGGATTCAGCGCAAGACTGGCAGCACTGGCATGGAATAGAGTTGCATGCGCATGGTGCCGCGCAACATGCAGTGCCCGTCAAGCTGCGTATGGGCGGCACCTGCCGCGACCGCATGCGCCAGCTGCAGCAGCTCGGCCGTGTAGCCGAGGAAGAGCTCCACCACCAGCATGGTGGCGTGCGGCTCCGCGAGCAACTCGCGCGTCAGCTTGCGCCCGTCAGAAGTATCCAGTGTGTTTGTCTCCCGGCCGGTTCAGTGTGTGGTGGGTGCAGTGTATGTGTTGAGGCCGCGCGCGCACGTTGGGGTCATCAGCGACGTGCAGGACTGTCACGGAGGCAGATACCATGGATGCATGGAGTCCAGCTGTCTAGCAGCCAACTTTGGCTGCTTGCCCCGCGCAGGGCTGCGGCCAGCCGGAGGTGGCGACCTGCAGCCGTGACGGGTGTGTGCGCGTGTGGGACGTGCGCCAGGCGGACACACATGTCGCGGCGTTTGAGCCTGCCTCCCCAGATCAGGCAAGACCTGATACCAGGCGTGGCTGTGTGCCTTGGGCCAGAGTATGAACGCAACTACAACATCGTTGCAGAATGATGTTGCGTTGTCATATGACTACAATATTAACATGCCCTGCATGTTAATATGACCAACCTGGTGGTATCATAAAGCTTGTAAGCCTTCACACTGCTGACTGCCTCACACTGCACAAGGCTGACGGGATTCCCGCAAGCAGCGCATGGCCCCCTCCCAGACGGGGGCGCATGGCGCAGGCGCGCGAGTGCTGGGCGCTCGCCTTCGGCGACGCACACTGCGACGCCGAGCGCTGCCTGGCGGCCGGCTACGACAACGGCGACGTGAAGCTGTTCGACCTGCGCACCAACAGGCTGCGCTGGTCCGCCAACCTAGGCAACGGCGTGTGCGGCCTGCAGTTCGATCGGCGCGACATCGCGATGAACAAGCTGGTCGCGACGTGCCTGGAGGGCCAGTGCCACGTGTTCGACATGCGCACGCAGCACCCCAAGGAGGCGCGCCACGGCGCGGCAGAGCCTACCGATGGGCGCGCCCGCGCCGCTCGCGCGGGGCCTGTCTCGCGGGCCTCACATGGCATGGCAAAGACCAAGCACGGCCAGCGTGCCGCCCTGCTCAAATGCCGCGGCCGCCACCGCATGCAGAATGGGCCGGCGCTCCTGGCAAATCCGGTAATACAGTGCATATGGTAATAAAAAGAAAGTCACATTCAGGGCACGCCGGGTGCGCGCCAGGGCTTTGCGAGCGTGGTGGACGGCATGGAGCACGGCGCCACGCTGTGGTGCGTCGCGCACCTGCCGCAGAACCGCGACGTGTGGGCGCTCACGGCCGGCGACGGCACCGTCGGCCTGTACCGCTACCGCTACCCGGACAAGCGGTGCGCGGCCCCTCGGCCGCGCAGCAGGCCAGGATGCGCATGCCTGCCCTCCGCACGCCAAGCCGCGCCCTAAACCCTGGTGTCACGCATGCCCCTGGCCTGCCCCTCTCTCAGACTGAGAGTCTTAGTACGTCTCTCGGTATGTAGCCGCCTCTCCCGCCCTCCCCAATGCTGTTAAAGACGGCCGTGACCAGAACTGCGGCCGCAGCGGCTCACACCAAGCACGCGGCCGCTTCAACGCCCGCCCTGGGCGCAGATCCGCAAAGGCCGGCAAGGGCGCGGCGCGCGGCGTGGCGGGCGCGCTGGAGCGCCTGGCGGCCCGCGGCCTGTCCAGCCAGCCGCTGACGGGCTTCGACTGGTCTCCCGACAAGCTGGGCCTGTTCGCCTGCACCGCGCTGGACCAGACGCTGCGCATCGGCTTCGTCACGCGGCTGCAGGCGCTCTGACCGCGGCGGCCGGGCGCGCGTGCCGCGGGACGCCAGCGCCGGCGGTTTCGGACGGGGTCCTCACTGCTTTGGCACTTGGCTCCATGTGTGGTGGTCCTTGCTGGAGCACCGCTGAGCCTGCGTGGCAGCTTAACAAACCGCCGCCGAGACAGCATGCCTTCCCGCCTTGTTACCAGCGAAAGTGCAGCCGCGACCTCCGCAACACCGCACAAGAGCGCTCGAAACATGCACGCGCCCCAGGATGCCTCTTCAATGCAGATCGAGCGGGCCCTCCACTTGGCTGGGCCGGGCGCCGGCGCGCGCGTGCGCGCGTCAGACCCAGACCTTCACGCAGCCGTCCACGGAGGCGGTCAGCAGGCAGGCGCCCGTCGGGTGCATGGCCAACGAGGTCACGCAGCCCGCATGCGCGGCCAGCTCCGCCACCAGCCCCTCATCCACCAGCTCCCAGAAGCACACGCGCCCTGGCGCGGCGCGCGCCCAGTCGGCACAGCGCGTTTGGGACCCCGGCCCGGTCAGTAAAATTTCGAGACTATCTAGTTGGCTCGGCTCCGCTGCCCTGGTTGTCAGAGCCAGAGCGCATGTATGAGCGGCCACTCCACACTTCAAGCCAGCCTGTGCATGATGAGCCATGTGCGTGGCGCGCATGTGATTATACGCAGGCATGCTCACAGGCACCCCCATATCAGGAGGCCGCCCCACCCGACCTCGCATTGCGGCCCCTGCTGCGCTTGCGCAACTGTGCGCAGCACGGAGGCGCTCGGCGAGGTGCCGCTCCCCGAGCGCGCGCGCTGAGCAAAGGGAGGGGCGGTCAGGCGGAGGGGCCGGCGGAGGCGCCGGCGCGCCGTCCTCGGAGCCGCACAGGACGTAGGCGTCGGAGGCCGTGAGCGCGCAGTCCGTCTTGGCGGTCGCGTGCGTGTGGCCTGCGCGCGGCGGGGCGCGCGGCGCCCGTCAGGGTGTGCGCAGGCCGGCGTCTGCGTGGGTCGGCTAGCTCTGCGCCCGCACGATGGGACCGCGCTTGCACCGACGCGCAAGAGCGCTGCCTACCCTGTGCCTCAACAGACCGCAACGATGACATGCCTCGCGCCATGCATCCTGGCTTAGCAGGAGGCATGGTGGCCGGGTACGCCGGGCTGAGCACAGACGCAGGGCATCAGTGCAGCTGCCGGAACACCGCGCCGCGCGCGGGCGCCCGCGCAATGCTCAGCTGCAGGCCGTGCAGCAGCCGCCCGCCCGCTCCGCGCGTGACGACATGAGATGCAAAATCTGAACATGCTGGACAAGGCTCGTTGCCAGGCGCGCGGCGCACTGGTGTACTGCGCGAGCAGCGTGCCGCTGCCGCGGTCGAGCAGGCGCAGGCGCGAGTCCAGGCAGGCGGCGAGCAGGCAGTTGCCGTCGCGCGACAGCGCCAGGCTGGTCACCGGCCGGCGCAGCTCGTCGGTCGTCACGCAGCCGGCGCGCAGGTCAAAGCAGCGCACGCTGCCGTCCACGCTGGCCGCCACGATCTCCGCCCTGCGCAGGAAGCTGTATTGATACAGGCACAGACAGACATGATGACACAGCGATGCGGAGCTGAGGGCCGACTGCGCGACCGCCGCAACGATCTCCGCCCTGCGCAGACCCCGCTGCCTGCTTGGCGACTGGGTTTAGGGCAGGGTATGGGGCACCCTGCCCTAGCCCTGCAGCAAGCAGCCAGTGCGGGGTCCTGTGCACAACTGCGAGCGCCGAGGAGCGCCTCTGCCAGATCAATCCATGCCAGCCGCTCATGCAGACCAGCGCGGCGCAGACCCTCGGCGTGCACGGGATTCCACGGCCCTGTCTTTCACGGGGAGCCCGCACATGCACAGAGCCACGCGGCGGCTGCACAGCCGCATGTGCACAATGCGCTGGGCACGCAAGCGGCGCCTGGCTGCACGCGGCCCGCGGCGCACCGCTCGGTGACGAGGACGGCGGTGACCGAGTCCGCAAACGCCTTGATGCTCTGGATGGGGTCGAAGGAGCGCGAGCGCATGTCCCACACGCGCACGGCCTGGTCGTACCCGCCGCTGACCACCGTCTCATCGCCGGGCCCGCAGCACAGCTGCAGCAGCATCAGGGCCCGGTCAATGCCCCAGCGGCGCAAGTTTCGGAGGCGGGCTGCGCCGTCGCGCTCGGCTCACGTCCGTGGACAGCCGCTTCAGGCAGGCTTGACAACTTCAAACGCATGCAGGACTGTTCAGGTTATGGTGACGCCTGAACGGGCAATGCCAGGGGCACACCGCACGGGCAATGCTAGGGGCACACCGTGTTTACTATGCCGTCGTGCCCGCGGAACTTGCGGATGGTGCGCCCTGTGGCAACGTCCCAGACAAACACCTGCCTGTCCCCGCCGCCTGACACCAGCCTGGCGCCCAGGCAGCCCACGTTGTCTGTCAACCTCTTGCTCACTGTCTGCCGCAGCAAATAGAGCAACGCCAAAGTTTAACATGCTGCAGACGCTGCAGCGCACTTGCTGTTGTCCTGCGACACCGCCACGTCACGGACGTCATAGCCGTGCCCTGCACGCCAGCGCAGGCTGGGTAGTCAGCACCTCCTGCGCCAGCGGTGCTTGTGACCCAGGCGTGCACGGTCATATGCGTGGGTGACTCGCACAGGATGCCATGCACCCAGTGGCACTGGGTGCATGGCATGCCTTGATACGTCTTTATAGATACGCCGCGGTGGGGGTTCCACAAGCGAATGGTCCGGTCCTGCGCATCAAACACAGTGTTTAGCCTCAAGCGGCGCAATGAAAGTGCTCGAGCCCGTTAGTGGGCAGGGGAGGGCGTCACACCTTGCTGCAGGACAGGCAATATGTGCCGGAGCGGTTGAAGCGCACTGCCAGCACCGCGCCCTCGTGGCCCCTCAAGCAGAACGCCTCCTCGGTCGGCAGGTGCTCGGTGACCTCGCTGCTGGGCTTGGCAGGCATGCAGCGCCCAGCGCTAGCCCCTTCAAAGCTGTTGCTACCTGCGCAGACGCTGACTGAAGAGGCTGTGACAGCTGCCTTGTACTCAAGGCAGAAGCCCCGAGGATGACCTACCTGTTGCTCGCAGCTTGCTCTCGGGTGGGAGGTCGAGCGGACACACGGGGCAGCGCCAGCTCAAGTACACCTCACCTCTACTGTAAAGGAGAGTGACCAGAGTTCCGAACGAACCTGCGCTCTGCGCATTGTATGAAGCAGTAGCTACCGGGCGGGGGTGTCTGGCGGGGGCTTGCAGAGCGCGCGGCGCGCGTTGATGACAGCGGAGCCACTGCGGGGCTCAGAACCAGGCGGCCGCCCTGCTGCGGCGAACGGTGGGGAAGAGCACGATGGCTTCGAGCAGGTCCTCCTCGAGGGGTGCAGTCCATCAGGTTCGCACCCGCCGGACCCTCCGGTGCCTCCAGCTGTGAGCCCCCTGCTTGTCACAGCTCGCCAAGTGCCGCACTGCGAGAAGTCAGCGGCGCGGCGCCCGATGTTTGCGAATTACACTGGCAGTGACACACCGGGCGCCCGGGGGCGCAGACGCGGAGACGACACAGCCGCAGGCCCCGCAGACCGGCCCGACACCGGGCGCAAAGTCGGGCTGGAGCGGCGAGAGCGGCGCGGACAAGCTCGCGGCGCCGAGCGCGGGCGCGGCGCGCTATGGCCTCGTGACGCCGGGCGCGGGTCGCGACGACCCCGCCCGGCCGCTGCTGGACGGCGCGGCGCTGTCGTCGCCGGGGAGCCCCGGCAGCGCGGCGCGCCTGGAGCTGGAGGGTGCGCGCCCCGCCGCGACCGCGGCACCGCTGACCTGCGCCTGCGCCTGGGCGGCTGGCCTGCTCGCGAGGGCTGCCCACCAGCCCGGCAGCGCGCGCCCGGCGGAGTGGGCACCCCATGGCCTTGCGACGCAGCGCTGCTCACCCTTGGTACAGCCCGCTTGGGCACGCTGCCTGCGGCGCATGGTCCGCCGGTCTGGCCGGGCCGTCGCGGGCCGCCCGGCGCGTGCAGCTCGGCGAGCCGCAGAGCGCAACGTGCAGCCCAGCAGCCCGGCAGGCTGTGCGCGGCAGCGCTTCGGCGCCGCGGCCTGCACCACGAGCGGGACAGCGGCCGACGAGCGCGCGCCTGTCTGAGTGGTGCTGACCTGGGCCGCCAGGGCCGCCCGCCGAGGCGCACCCCATCCCGCTCGCGCAGCGCGTGTACATGGTCGCCATCTTCACGCTCACCGCGGCGCTCCTGTACGCCGACCAGAACCTGATGGCGCCCAACCTGACGGCGATCGCGCGCGAATTCCACTTCAACGACGAGCAGCGCGACAGGTGCGCGCGCGGTGCCGCCGGCGCCCGGCCCCGGGCCTGCCGGCCTCTGAACGCTGTCGCCGATCTTTGGTAAGTTAGCAAACCGGCCAGGGCCCCTCTGCGTTTGTGTGAACAGACCGCCGTGAGGCCTGCGTGCATTGACCGAGCCGCCTGCGTGCAAAACAGGTCGGGGGCGCCCGCCAGGCGCGCGAGTGCGCGCCGCGCCGGCCCAGCGCGCAGCCGCAGCCGGGGGCCGCGCGCGCCGCAGGTACCTGGGCGGCTACATCGCGGCGGCGTTCTTCGGCATGGGCGCGCCGTCCGCGCTCGTCATCGGCTACCTGTCTGACCGCGTCAACCGGCGCAACCTGCTGTTCGCGATCGTGCTGCTGGGTTCGCCCCGGCGCCCGCTCCCGCCTGCGCGCCGCCAGGGTTGCTGGCGCCCCGCGCCACGGCTGCCTGAGATGCTTTCTGGTTTCCCGAGTGCTGCAACGGGCTGCAAGATAGCAGCCCATCTGCCGCAGCTGACGAGGCAGCTTGACGGGCGGCCGCGCCGGGTTGCTGCGTCGTGACTTCAGCTGGGGCGCGGCGGCGCGCAGGCGAGGGCCCGTGCCTGGCGACGTTCTTCGTGACGCGCTACTGGCAGCTGCTGCTGCTGCGCATGCTGACCAGCATCTCCATCGGCGGCGCGCTGCCGCTGGTGTGCAGCCTGGTCGGCGACCTCTTCTTCGTGCGCCAGCGCACCGGCGTCATGGCCTGCGTGCAGGTTGCCGTCGCGGCCGGCCTGGTGCTGGGTCATGCGCTCGCCGGCTTTGTGGGTGCGCCTGGCCCCAACCCTGTTAGTAACCTCAAGCCTATCGACAACCATATCTCTATTGCTGCAGGGCCGCCTCCCTGCGAGCCGGGCCGCCCTGGCGTGCCACCACGCATGTGGGTGCGCGCCAGCGGCCACGGCCGCGGCCAGGCTGGCCGGGGGCCGTGCGGCCGCCGGCTCGACCGGCGTGGTGCTGCTGTGGGGGGTGCCGTGCGACCGGCCCGTGCGCAGACATAAGGATAAGAGTGAGCAGGACAGCACCGGGCGCGCCCATCCCGATGCGTACCTGGGAGCCCGACGGCGCATTGGCACCAACGCGGGCGCGGGCGCCGCGCGCAGGCTCGGTCTGGGGCTGGCGGTGGCCGTTTGTGCTGGTCGCGCTGCCGGCGCTGGCGGCGGCGGCGCTGATGCTGGGCACCACGCGCGAGCCGCCGCGCGGCTGCACCGAGGCGGCGCTCAGCGTGCGCCGCCCCTGCCCCGGACGCCAAGCCGCCCCCTCCCCCCGGCGGCCGGTCGCGCTGGAGCATCTGCTTGGGGACTGCCGGCGGCATGCAGAGCCGTGCATCAGGGTCAATACTCCTCTGTATGTTGCTTTGCGGTAAAGCGCATCACGCGATCGCTCGCAATGCGCTGGCAGCGGAGCTGTGTGTCGAGTGGCGTGCAACGAAAGTTACTGGACAGCCAACGCTCCGCCCCAGCCTGTGCCAAGACGCGCCCGGCGAGCAGCGCGCCCTCGCCCTCGCAAAACCCTCTGAGAGGGCGGCGCACGCGCGCAGGGCGCGTATGCGAGCGCGGGCTTCCAGTACAGCGAGCGCATCTCGCTGCGCAAGGCGGCCGCGCTGGCGCGCACGCGCTCCAACCTGGCGGTCGTGCTGCAGGGCCTGCCGGGCTCGCTGCCCTGGGGCGTGCTCATGACGTTTTTCAACGACTTCCTGAGCCAGCAGAAGGGCATGACCGTGCAGCAGGCCACCAGCGTGCGCGCCCCCGCCCGCGGGCGTCCCCGCCGCGGACCCCACCCCCGTGCGCCTGGCCCCGCGAGTCCCTGCCCCGACCGCGCGCCACAGCTCAACAGGCGCGCGCAGAGCAGCCTGGAGCGCCGCGCCTGGCGCCCATGCGGCGCAGGTGGGCATGGTCGCGTGCGGCATATGGCACAGGGACAGGGGCACCCTACCCTCTACAGGCCGGCGCGCAGGTGGCCATGGTCGCGGGCGGTAGAACGCACAGGGACAGGGGCGCTCTACATTTCACAGGGTTGGTGCGCAGGTGGGCATGGCCACGGGCGCTGCAGCGCACAGGGACAGGGGCACTCTACAGTTTACAGGGTTGGTGCGCAGGCGGCCACGTGCGCGGGCGGTTCAGGGCGCCGGGCGCAGGGCACAGGGGCAGGGATGTCAATGCCGTACTAGCCGGCGCGCAGGTGGTCATGGTCGCGGGCGGCGGCGGCGCGGTGGGCGTGCTGGGCGGCGGCTTCTTGGGGCAGCGGCTGCACGCGCTGTGGCGGCCGGCGATGCCGGTGGTCACCGGCGCGTGCGTCGTCGCCGCGTCCTGGCCCGTCTGGGCCATCATCAACAGCGGCGCGCGCGGCAGCGGCGCGCTGCCGGGCTTCATGGCGCTCGGGTTCCTGGGCGCCATGCTGGCCAGCCCGCCGGGTCCCAACGCCAGGCGCGCGCGCTATACCCTAAACCTCGGACCTTGGATCTAACCCTACCCTACCCTACACGGGCAGCCCGCGAGACGCGTCCAGCTCTTGCCGCGCCTGCCCAGGCGCCGGTGCTGCGTGGCGCGCGCCGCATGACTGGGCTGGCACGCATTGGGCGGCCCGGTGGGGCCGCCTGCCCTTGTTGCCCGGCGGACGCCGCCCTGGCTGCGGACTCGCCGACGGGGGCGGGCGGCGGGGTGCGCGCAGGGGCATCCTGCTGAACGTGAACGAGCCGGAGGTGCGCGGCGTGACGCTGGCGATGCAGACCGTGCTGGACGACCTGGGCAAGGGCCTGGGGCCGCTGGTCGTCGCGTTCATGATCTCCGCGTGGGGCCGGTGCGCGCCGGGCGGCCCCGCGCCTGCGTAGGCCGCCCAGGGGCCTCTGCGCGGCGCCTCCCGGCGCTGTCTGAACGGGGTTCTCCAGCGGCGCACCGGTGGCTGCCTGACTGGGAGGGTGAACACAGTTTGCGGGGTTGTATAGTGTGTGCGGTGCGGATGCTGGGGCATGGGCGGCAGGGGCGGGGGCGTTGCCGCCAGGCGCGAACGCGACGCGGGGCGCCCCGCGCGGCAGGGAGAAGGCGTTCAACGTGGCGGTGGCAGGCTGGCTGCCGTGCGGGCTCATCTTCGCCTGCGCGGCGCTCACGCTGGGCCGCGACGAGGACGCGATGCAGGCGCGCGCGCCCGTGCAGAACCCCCGCCTGGGTTTAAAACCTGGATGCGCTTGGAGGCCACATCCACTTTGCAAGCCGTTGGGTCTGGCTGCCGTGGGCCGACAGCGATGCCAGGCTGCTCATGCTGTCTGTGACACATTCTCGGCCCTGTGGGGTTCGGCGCCAGCTGCAGTGGCTAAAATGTGCAGGTTTTCTCTGGAGCTGTGCGAGGGTGCGGGAGTCCAGACAGCCTGCAACACGTCGGCTCCGCGGCAGCGCGTCAAGTGCGCGGCCGCCCGACGATGCGGTGCCTGTCCGCAGGAGCGGCTGCGCCGTAGGGTCGCGGCGGCCGTGGACGCGCCGCTGCCCGGCGGCGCTGCGGCAGCGCTGGGCGGCGCGCCGCTGCGGCCCGGCGGCGAGGCGCCGGCGCCGCGGCCGCGCGCGGTGGACGTTGAGGTCCAAGTCCCGCACGCGCTCATCCTGCTCACGCAGGCGCCGGGGCCCGGCCTGGCCAAGCAGTACTCGGGCCAGCCAGTGCCGCTGGTCGCCGGCGACGTGCCGCGCGCCGAGCGCAACGGCGCGCCGGCCGGCGCGCCGCCCGTGTGAGCGCGGCGCCGGGCGGGCGCCCGCCGGAGGCGCCTCCGCTTTTGAGGCCTTGGCGCTGCCCCTGGCGTCTATTGATGGCACGATCGTTGGTTTTGTCTTGTGTCCCGCTGCTGTGTGCCGCTGGGGCTGAGGTTTGTTGGATCCAGTTTGTTGCTCGTCACAGCATGCAACCCTGCGAGGTCACTGCACTGCACCGCTTGCCCAAGCCGCGGCGCCCCAGCTGCGAAGCGCTCACTGCTGCGGAGCGCCCCTGATCACTCCCTCTATGCACCTGTCGCGCATAATGCTCGGCGGCTGCCTGCCTTTCGCTGTTCAGCAGCAGCTCCGGGCAGAGGGAAGCAGGGAAGCAGCCGGGGTGACAGCGGTGTTACAGCACGCCGCAGGGCGGCCCGGCCCGCAGCACCCCCAACCGCTCACAGGTCCACCATGTCGTCCAGGGCGGCCAGCTGCGCAAAGGACTTGCCGGCCTTCGGGTTGCGCAGCCCCGGGGCGCCGCCGCGCGCCGGCGCGGCCAGCTGCGCCACCGCGCCGCGCTGGATGGCCGCCTCCCACTCCTGCCGCGCCGGGCGCGCCTGGTCAGGCTCACATACCGCAGGGGATAGGGTATGGACCAATCCTGTCCGGGCCCGCGGCAGCAGGGATGCCAGCAGGCGGCTGCGGAGCCCGGCGGCGCCCTGGCCTGTTTGCTGGCGAGGCACGAGGCACCTGTTGCGGCCTGCGCCGCTGAGCGCGCGCCCGGCTGTGCCACGGATCACACAGCAGACAGCGAGGCTGCGCTCTTCTGTGCGGCAGTCACTGCCGACCAATTTGTCTTTCTGACAGCGACAGACCGTCGGGCGGAAACCCTTCGCGCGCGCGCCGGGCGCCGCCCCTGGTCAGCGCTGCCGCGGCGTGCGCAGCGCCGCTCGGCAGACCGCACCACGCGAGGGGCAGGCGGGGTGGCGCGGCCGCCCCACGGGTGCACTTGCGCAAGTAAGTTGGACAGGGCGCGCGCCCGGCGGTGCTTCTGGTAGAGGTAGAGCGCGGCGCGCGCGTCGTCCACCGGCGAGTGCTCGCCCGCCTGGATGGCCAGGCCCAGGTGCTCGGCCGCCAGGTGCCGCAGCGCGCGCGGCCGCGGCCGCCGGCCCGGCGCGGCCGCGCGCATCAGCGGCGGGAAGCGCGCCGTGTCGCGCACGTCGCGGCCCGGGTGGCCCAGCTGCAGCGCCTGTGCGCGCGGCGGCCGCCGCTTAATTAGGCAGCGCGGCCGTGCGGGGCCCTGTACCCTAATCATGACCCTGCACCCTCATCATCGGCCAGAGGCGGGACCAGGAGCCGGCGATGTCTGAGATGGCTGCCCCGGCAGCAGTGGCGTGCCCATGCAGGGCCCTACCCCTACACCCCATCCACTGGCCAGGGGCGGGGCCAGAGGCCGGCGATGCCTGAGGCTGCCTGGCGGCAGCGGCATGCCCGTGTGGGGCCGCTGCGGGCTTGCAAGCGCGTCGCGCCCGCCCCGGCTGCGCTCCCCGCGGGCCGGCAGCCTCGCCGGGCCTCGCTCCCGAGATCAGACCCTTCAGGACCCCAGCATGAGCCTGGCGCAATACACCAGGCACATGCCACACCTACCTCTGTGACTAGACACTGGCCTCTCTTTCACACGTGCGACCGCACGGCCGCGTGTGCAGGGCCGGGCGCGCGCCGTGAGGTCGTTGGTGATGGCGTGGCCGACGAGCACGCGCCCCTGGATGAGCGCAGCCACCTCCGCCTGCACCTGCGCGCCGGCGCGGCCGCCGCTTCCGCAGCAGCACGCGCGCCCCGGCCCCAGGACTGCACCGCAGGAGCAGCGACAGGGCGCCGGCACTGTGGCGTGCGCCACGGTGCAGTGAGCCACAGCGCGCACCGCGCCCACTTCCAGCAAGAGAAACCGCACTGTGAGCGGACTGCCCGTGAAGCAGGGGCTAGCTGTTTTGACGCATCCAGGCGCCGGCGCGGCTGCGCTTGCGCCGGGGAGTGCGCCGCGCCTCGGACAGCGGCGGCGCGCCGGCCAGGTCACGCGGGCGGATGCCGGAGAAGCGCGTGCGGTAGTCGGTGACGCGCTCCGCCTGCGCGACCGGCCGGTCCAGCAGCACCGCGCCCGCGCTGTTCACGATGCACACCCTGCGCGTGCGCGCGCGCGGCGTCAGCGGCCCGGCGCGCCCGCGGCCGCGCTGTGCGGCGGGCGCGCACGCCCCCGCAGCCGCAGCGCCAGGCGCGGCGCGGCCGCATCTGCAGACCCTGGCAGGCCCTGGCATGCTGGCCTGCGGTGGCCTCCCATGCGAGCTGCGCGCCGTCGACGCACGGCGACACTCGCTGCCGCCCCGCGGCGCTGCGGTCCTGGAGCACGCCTCGGAGCGAGGGCGGGCCGCGCGCCGCGCCGAGGCGCTGCGATCGGACCACCTGAAGACCTGCCGGCCCTCGCCCCTGCAACCCAAAAAAAGGGGGGGTGGGGGGGGAAGCTGGCGGCCCGAAAGTCCCCAGTGCAGGGCCGCGGGCGCGCGCCGTGCCAGGGAGCTGCGCACGCCGCCGGGGCCCAGGCCGACCATCTCGCAGTCCACCGCCAGCACCGGCGTGGGGCCCTCCGCGGCGCCCATGCGCTCCGGCCGCGCGCCGCCGCCGGCCGCCGGCCGCTCCGGCCGCGGCGCGCGCGGCGCGCCCGCGCCCACCGCCGCCTTGAGCGCCGCCCAGTTGGCGTTGATGGGCGTGCCTGAAGGCGCGCGCGCGCCTCATGGTGAGCACATGACAGCTGCTGTGTCCCTGGAGCAGCTCCGTGGCAAGTGCGCGGCGGCCACCAGGGCCGCCCACATGACAGCACAAAGGCGCGGACCACGCCCCGAGAAGTACCAGCAGACGCACTGGCGTCAGACACGGTGGGACGGGTACTGTGTTGCACGGGAAGCAGTGCTGGTCAGTGCTGAATCCATGGCTGTATCCTCCCTCGAGCTCAGCCCAGTGCGTTGCTGCAAACAGAGCGATTCAGGCGCCCACCATGGGCGCCCGGGGGCTGCAGCGTCGTGGCCACGGGGGCGGCCGCAGGCGCGGCGGCCGCAGCTGCGCCGCCCTGCCCCCGACGCGCGCGCCGCGCGAGCTCCGGCCCTGCTGCAGCGCCCGCGCTTGCACGTCCGCGGCGGTCGCCTGCGGCCTTCCCAGGCTGCTCCTGTCCGGATGCAGGGGCTGCGGGCGGCGCGTCGGCGGGCGCGGCGGCCGCACCCGCGCCCACGCACGCCCGCCGGCGCTTGCGCCCCGGCTCGTCCGCGCCATAGGCTGACGTGGCAGCTCCAAGGGCGCTCCGGGCGGCGGCGCCGGCCTCAGCGGCCGGCGTGCGCAGAACATCGTCCAGGCCCCGCCGGCGCTTGCGCGCATGCCTGGCGCGGCCTGCGGCGCCCACGCCGCTCGGCCCGCCGAGCGCGCTGCCGGGCGGCGCGGGAGCGCCGCCGCCGGCCCCTGCGGCGCCGCTCTGGCCCACCGCAGCAGCGGGCCTGCCGCCGCCCTTGTGAAGCGCTGCGCCGCCATACCCGCCGCCCGCTGCGGCCGTAGGCGCGGCCCGGCCGGCGCACGCATCCGCCCGACCGCTGGCGCCGCTGCGGCCCGCCGCAGGCGCAGGCGCGGGCCCGGAGCCGTGCGGGTCTGCTTGGCACGCCGCCGCGCCCCCCTGCCTCCTCTCCTTGACGCGCAGGTCCGTCTGCAAGCCGTCCAGGGGTGTGGCAGCCGCTGCGGGGGCCGCGCCAGCGCTCGCTGCTGCGGCAGGCGCGACTGCCGGCCGCGGCTTGAACTTATTCCCCCTGACCATCCCTGTGCCCGGGCGCACGCCCAGCCGCCTGCAGCTTGCCGCGCTCCTGCTGCGCCTGCTCCAGCTTTCCTGCGGGCGACCACGGCCGGCGTCGACACAAGGCAGCCAGCAGCGGCGCGGCCGCCAGGACTGGAGCGCGGCGCACCCGTCACCACCCGCTTTAACTCAGAGCCCTCCGCCTTGAGGAAGAGCTTGCCGCGGCGCTGGAAGGCGGCACGGCCGGGCTTGAGCGCTCTCAGCTCGGCCGCCGTCACCTGCCAGAGGCGCTCCTGCAGGGCACGGGCAAGTTAGAGCATTGGAACACGGCTCATGTGGAGCTGCTTGGCCCCGGGCGAGAAGGAGCGCACGGTGCGGAGCAGCTGCGCGTGCTGCCTCTGCAGCTCCTCGTGGTCCAGCTGCTCCAGGGGCGCCGTCCTGGCGCTCATCCAGGAAACACTGGTGCCTGCTGCCTCTTTTTGCTGCTTCTCCCAGCGGTGGGGTTGCTTCAAGGGCTTGCCGTACACACTCAGCTCACGCCCACAAGAGTCACCGCCCTGTCGAGAGTCAGCGCCCTAGCGAAGAGGGCCGCGAGAAGCACGGCTGGATGCGAGCGCTGCTTGCCGCGCACAGGGCGGAGCTCGGCACCTGCTTTGCAACGTGCCGCTTGCGGGCGGCCGCATCCCACCGTGCGGCTGCTGCAGGTGCGCTGCACGCCTGACGTCAAGAGAGCATGCCGCAGGCTACGGTAGTGAGCGGGCAGGCTGTGCTGCGGCAGGCCAGGACGCCCCCGCGCAAGCAGTGCACCTACGGACCTACGATGGGTGGTACGCCGACGCGCTCGACTTGCGGCGGCACTTTGACGCTCGGTGAGCGCGGCGGCGCCGCCGCTGGCAGCGTGCGCGCACACTCAGTTGCACAGGCGGCACAGGGGCGCTGACGGGCGCCCGCGCAGCTTTGCAAACCCGCTGGAGGCGACCGCGGACCGCTTCTGCTGGGACTACTGGCACGTGGAGAACCAGTGCGGGCCACGGCTGCCCTCCACGCCCAGGCCCATCAACAGTGCTGCGTTCCGCGCGAGAACAGGAGAAGCAGCTGGCCTTGCCAAGCCTAAGCTGCGACACAGACAGATAAACGGAGCCGCTTGTTGCTGTGATGGTCCACCCGGAGCAGCAGGCCGCGAGCCGCTGGGCGCGCAGGTACACGTTGCTGCGCTCACCGGCCGACGCCTTCTTCCCGCGGCCGCAGTATCAGGCGCTGGAGGCAGCGCTGCTGGAATTTGGCGAGCGCGAGCTGGGGTGCCGAGGCATGTCGCCGCCGTGGGTTGCCTGCTACGTCGACGGCTGCCGCCAGGTCAGCGCACAGCCTCGCCCTCTGTTGAGAGGTCCGTCCGGTGCCTGGGTCGCATCGCACCTTGCTAGGCGGCGCCGCCGGCGCCTGCGGGAGCGCACGCTGGGTGGTGTCGCTGGAGCGCCGCAAGCGCTCATGGCCGCCCCCCTGCTGGCGGCGGGCAAAGAAAACCAACAAAAGCGGAGTTTGAACTTCAAACTTTGAAGCCCTGTTACCTGACCTTCCAGGAGCTGCACACGGACGCGCCGCATGGGCCGTGGGCGTTTGTGCTGTCGCTGACGCCCGAGCCGCGCGCGTTTGCCGGCGGGGAGACGCTGCTCATGCGGCCGCGCGTGCTCAACTACTGGCCGGGCTTTGACCCGTCGGCGGGCCTGGAGATGGGCAGCCTGGTGCCGCCCGCCTGCGCGCCGCATGCATGCGCCCCACGCGTCTCCCCCGCTGCACCAGCCGCGCCTGCATCGGCTCATGCACACAGCTTCCTGGCACGTGCCAAGCGCAGCGGTGGTTGCGCATGCACGGGCCGCGCCTGAGCTTGACCGGCACACCCATGGCGTGCTCACCCAGCGCCAAGCGGCGTGGTGCACAAGCAGAGCTGCAGCGCACGGCAAGCCGTCCCCCAGCGTGGGTGAGCTGGGTGCTGGCGGGCGAGCAGGTCACTGCGGTGGAGCCGGCGTTCAACCGGCTGACCCTGTTCGACCCGCGGCTGCCGCACGGCGTGCGCGCCGTCGAGGGGACGCGCGACCTGCGGCGAGGGCGCCTCGTCGTGACCGGCTGGTTCACCGAGCCCACGCCATTCTTCAACGGTGCGTTATTACTGAGAAACTGGGAATGGGCTTGAGCACATGCTCAAGTGCTGACACGTCCACAACACCAGCACGCTCAAGGGACGCCGCACGGCCTGTCAGGCTGCAGCATTCTAGCTGAGCGCGTTCTAGCCAAAGGCGTGGGGCTTTCAGTGTGAGGTGGTTGGGAGCAGATGACCAGGGAGGCGTTGCTCTGGGCACAACCCATTGGCGAATTCAGGAGATGGTACGCAGGCTGGCAGGGCGCCCCATGACAGGGGTACTGCATAAGCTTTGCCAGGCGCGCAGGCGCGCTGCCTGAGGAGGCCGCCGCCGAGGCGCTGGGCGGGGCGATGCAGCCCCTGTCGGAGGCGCGCCCCTGAGCCGCGCCTGCACTGCTGGGCGAGCAGCGGCGCCGGCGGGCGTTCGGCGCCTTGGCGCCAAGCTGCCGGCGGCAACGTCTGAGCAGCCGACCGTCACGCGCACCTTGCTCCAGAACTGTGACGGTCAGGAGGCGGTGCTGCAGCCCCTGGCTGAGCATGGCTGCGTGGCTGGAGCGTGCAATGCAATCACGGCAGCTGATAAGGAGGTGAGCACGTGTGCCCCTGCGCTTTTGCCAGACCACCTCCGCCATGCGCAGGAGCTGGGCGAGCTGCCGCCGTGCGTGGGCACAGTGGTGGTGCGGCTGCGCGTGGCGGCCGGCGGCGCCGTGGAGGGCCTGGAGTGGCTGACAGACACGCTGGTGCCCCTGCCGGCGGCGGAGTACTCGGCAGACGACGCGCGCGCAGACGTGTTTGCTGCCATCCGGGGCCGCCTGAGCGCCGCAGCCTTCCCGGCCTGCCAAGGCGGTGCGCGCTCGGCTGTGCGACCGGGCTTGGCTGTGCTGTGTCGTGTTGACGCGGGGGGCTGGCACGCTGTCACACTCAAAAGACGCAGGTCAGTGACTGCTTGCGGCCAGCCAGTGACACGTGCGCGCGTGCCGTGCAGGCGGATCGGAGGTCACAGTTCCGCTGGTGTTTGAGTGAGGCTGCGCGCCGGTGCAGCAGGCTGCCACACAGGCAGCTTCGGGCACGGCATCAGTGCAGCTCCTGACAGTGTTGCTCTGCTCTGAATCTGTCAGCCAATGCAGCGCAGGCCAGCAGAGTCAGCACCCAGGATGAAGTGCAAGCTTTGAACCCTGTGAGGGTATCTGACAGGCCCATCCACAGAGTCAGCAATCATCCTTTCCCCATAAAGCCACCAAACCGCAAACAGCCAGCAAACAGAAACCAACTCGCCTCCTCAACACAGCCAACCAGCCAAGATGTCTTACAACACGACGAACACGGAGGTCCGCGCTTGCGCAGCGATCGCTGTTGAACCTTGTCTGATTGCGCGTTACAACTGTGCTGCCTGCGCCAATCGTGCGCCTGCAAGTGCAGAGGCACACAGCGCTGCGCCGGGGTTGGTGCATGCAGCATGTGTGCGCGTGCAATCTGCCAGCTAGACTTGGAGAGGAAGCTGTTCCTTCACTTGCTCTCCAGTCTGAGTTGTTTTCTTACTCCTTGCACTGCCACTGCCACTGCTCCGAGCACCTAGGTTCCATGTTTTCTGACGTGAGCATGCCATTGGCGCGCAGTACACGACCGGCACCGGCACGACCGGCACCGGCACGACCGGCACCGGCCAGGGCATGTCCATGGTGGACAAGGTGAGCCAGCCCGGGAGGGCGGGCGGGATAAGTCTGCCCTGTAACCCCTTGCATGGCCGGCCCTTGGGCCTCTGTGATTTGACGAACCCGGCCCTTGTTGTTCACCAGCGGCGTCCCGGTTGTTGTCGAGCTTGACCAGGCGTCAGCAGTGCTTGTGGGCAGGCTTGGAGAGCACTGGCCAGCCCTGATCCTTGGTGCATCTTTGAATCTGTCCTGGGGCCGAACGAGCTTTGTAGAAGAGCAGTGCAAGGCGGCTTATTACACTATCGGGATATTGAGTGCTGTTGAAACAGCTGCCAGTGTATGGCTGGTTTGCCCTGACTTACTTTCTGGTACACCTTTCACACGAGTGCGCATATATGCCGTGGGTGGTGAGGCCTGGGCTTCATATGGGAAACAACTGTGGCTTGACGTCTGTGGCTGCCTTTGCAGGTGAAGTCGGCCATCCCGGGCATGCAGCCCAGCACGGAGACCAACACTGGCACCATGGGCGGCGGAGGCACGGGCATGGGCACGGGCACTGGCCTTGCGCCGGGTGCCGGCGGCATGACCACTGACGTGCGCCCCGGAAGCAATGCCTGTTGAGCTACATCTGTACGTAAATCTGTAGTCACCTGCATGGTTGCTGGTGCTGACAGTGTTTGGGGCTGCGTGCAGACGACGACGACTGGCCACCACGGCCACCACCACCACCATGGCCACCACCACACCGGCACGGGCACCGGCATGGGCACTGGCATGGGCACTGGCACAGGCATGGGCACCGGCATGGGCACGGACACCACCACGGGCACCGGCACCGGAACGGGCGGTGGCATGATGGGCCAGGTCAAGTCGCACATCCCGGGCACGACGGTGCGCCACTGGCAGGTCCCAGATGGCCACGATGATGTAGCAGGCCATTGCATGCCGTGATAGTGCAGCAGCGTTATGCGCGTGGACGCATCAGCATTTCTGCATGTTGTGACAGAGGGTTTGCTGACCTTGCTGTAGACGACACCGATGGTGTTTTGCTGCTACAGCATTGCTGCTGACAATCGGCATTGTCTGCAGCACATGCTTTCTGCAAAGCATTTGGCCTTATTACTTTGGTGCCATGGGTTGCAGGAGCACCAGGTGAAGCAGGACATGCAGGGCACCGGCATGGGCTCGGGCACGGGCACGGGCACCGGCACCGGCACCGGCTCCACCACCGGCACGGGCACCGGCATGGGCGGCACGTCCGGCGGGACCATGGGCCAGGTCAAGAGCCACATCCCGGGCACCACGGTGCGGAGCACCTCCTGGCTCTGGATGCAGGATACGACTTCAGTGTCTGGTGCAAACCTCTATCTATCCCGGCTGCCTGTAATGATTGTAGGGGCACTGTCGTCGTCGCGCCCTCCCTACGTCCATGATGCCGTCTGGCAAACAGAGGAGTGTCACATTGGCACTGAGGAGGTGCTGTGTGCCGTCGCGCAGGAGCACCAGATGAAGCAGGACATGCAGGGCACGGGCACCGGCATGGGCACCGGCACCGGCATGGGTACCGGCACCGGCACTGGCATGGGCACCGGCATGGGCACCGGCATGGGCACCGGCTCTGGCTACGACACCACCACCGGCACGGGCACCGGCATGGGCACCGGCACCCACACCAGCCACACGAGCCACACCAGCCACACCGGCACGACCGGCACCGGCACCGGCTCGGGCACCGGCGAGTCGATGAAGGAGAAGGCGCGCAACCCTGAAGCATGCACGTGATGCAGTGTGTGACAGTGCCCCTTGCGGATGTCGCGTTTGTGCGGGCCTGTTGCGGACATGATCATCGGTGATTGTGTGCCGAACATGCAGACCGGTGTGGATGAAATTCAGTCGTACCTAACAAAGTGTATCGTGGCGCGCAGATCCTCAAGCACGTGCCGGGCACGGAGGAGCGCGCCCAATGTGCGCCCCCAATCCTGCACTGCCAAGTACACCAAGTACTCGTCCATGACGTTGAACCTTGATCTATTTGCATATTCTACCTTGTATATAGACGCAGCAACTGTTTATCCAGTATGCTAACACTGATTTCTGGTCTTGCAGACAAGGCGACGGGCACGGCCGCGGGCTCCGCGGGCGGCACCGGCACCACGGGCACCTGCATGGGCACCGACACCACGGGCACCGGCCGCATCTGATCGGACCGCATGGTTTGAACAACAATAAATGTGTCGCCTCAGTGGGCTTGCCCAGGGTGGCACGTGATGAATGTCTAGCAACTTGAGGAAAATGACACGAATCAGTGTGTGCCTTCGAGTGAGCATCGTGCTGCTTGTTCGGGGGCTGCTCTGGCATGTAATGATGCTGAGCTGTTTTCGTACATAGGAGCTGCTTTCCTGCAATCTTCTTTGTTGGGGCGCAGTGGGCGTGTGCGTGTGTGCCATATGGCAAGGCCTGTAACCATCAGAAGTGTCGTGCTTGTGCGCCCAAGCTTTGTTGTCTGAAGCGCACTGTTTACACCAAGAAGATGTCATGAGCTATGTCCATGAAAGAATATGTCATGAGCTATGTCCATGAAAGAATATGTCATGAGCTGTATCTAAAAAAAATAAATGTCTGGTCTCACATCCCACACCATATGCACCGACTTTCTTTTTCTTGTGCTTCTAGTGAGTTGACGAACAGCATCCGAAGTTGTATACCCACCCAGGAAGCCTATCTCACATCCCACAGCCCATATGCACTGCCCTGATGGTTACAGGTATGCGCGGCCTGGAGGTACCCCAGGGCGGGCATGCTAGCCCGGGCCTGAGATCCAATATGTGGCTTTTGCCATAGGTCATCCTAGTCTGTACCCCCCCCCCAGTGCGCGCAGAGCACAGCACCCCCCGCTGACTGAGATTATGGACGTGGAGTGCTTCCTGCGTCCAGCACATGCTTAGGAATGGTCTAGCTCCACAGCAGCATGGTCAAACATGCTGCAGCACAATAGGCTACACAGGAGTGGTTGAGCTCCACAGCAACATGCTTTCGAATCCGCTGCAGCACACAGGCTACAGGTTGATGGTGTCGTGCGCGGTGCTGCGCTTCATTTGTCGGCCATGTGTGGCTGTCCACCGTGGGTTTTCAAGAGGCGGCGAGCCAGTAGGAGGGCGTGTGTGTGTTATTAGCCGCGCTTCAATTCTTTTCACGGTCCCACTGAGGCAGGATGGGAAGCACGCTCTGCAGCGCTACGCGCTGCAGCGCTGGCAGTGCGCCTCACGTCTGCTGACGGACGGCTCGAAATGTGTCTGACAATTGTGTCTGACGTTTGTCCCTGTGTGCCGACAGGGCTAGTAAGTGGCTTTCTCCGTATTCCTGCCTATAGTGCCTTCGTTACTGCGTCTGCTTCAGCAGCAACCTTGCACAAAGGTCATGTCCCTGGGCGCCTCGCACTTCAGTTGGCGAGTTCGCCAGCAAGCAGAAGTCATCTGCACATTTTAGTCCTGCAGCATGTCTAAGCAGGTTGTGGCCAGCTGGCTGTTTGAGCCAGGGGCTGGGCCATGAACACCGGTCAGCAAGCGTGAAATGCAGCCCATCCAGCAGTAGCCCAAACAGGGTGGCATTCAGGGTGACTTTTGAGGGCTGCTCTGGCATGTGATGATGCCGAGCTGTTTTCGTACATAGGAGCCGCTTTCCTGCAATACTCTTTGTTGGAGCGCAGTGGGCGTGTTGCCTGTGTGCCATATGGCAAGGCCTGTAACCATTAGAAGTGTAATACGCATGTGTCAAAGTTTCTCAGCGTCTTCTGAAAACGCACAGTGCACACCTAGGAACTGTCGTGAGCGATGTGTATGAAAAGATATAAATATTGTCGTGAGCTGCATCCCTAGATACATTTGCTCTTAGCTGCTCATGGCTGCTCTACTCATGGACTGAACACTGATGACATCCGAAAAGGCTGTGTTGTCAGGTTGGCACTGTTGTCCATAGATCAGGTTGGGCACTGACAACGTCCATAATCAGGTTGGCACTGACAACGGAAGCTATCTAGGCACATGCTCAGCATTGTTTGACTGTGACAGTCAGCATCCCATGTGTGCTCTTGGCTTATAGTGAGTTGACAGCATCCGAAACAGCGTACACACCCAGGAAGCCTTTGTTTTTGCTCGAAACATTTCACGGCATCATCCAACATGATGAATCATCCACATTGTACCAGGCAGCATGCATGACAGATAGGGCTACAAGCAGGGCCTTGGCACTTGCCTCTCAAGTGCACCCGCAAGGGGCGCTCATGCGAGCTCTTTTTTCGTCATCCCACATCCACTTTATTCCCGAGACAAAAGGTGCTTCACTTTTCCGCGAACAGTGTCTGTGATACAGCCGACGACCTCCCGGGCAGGCGCATATCGACTCAGATGGCGCAGACCATGAACGAGGTGATTGCCGCCTCGGGCAGGCGGTGTTGTCCTGCAAAGCACGTCGCACGGCCTGATGTGGACGGTGTAGCTTTACGCTGCGAGTGTTGTTACCTGCACACCTGCTCAGCAACAGGAGTTGTGGTTGTGCAGCCATGTGTGACAAGGCCCTCGATGCTTCACTGTTCAACAGGGGCTGGAAGCGTAGAGCACGACAGGCCACGTCCCATAGTTGCCGGCCACCTGCGTGAGACGTGAGTGTGTTGCAAGGCAGACCTGCGCAGCACGTGAGAGCGACCCAGCCGGTGGCGCCCGGGATGCAGATGGGCGCCCAGTGATGCAGTGCTGGACACCGTGTCAGCCGGTGGCCAGCACTCAAGGCCGTAACGAGCTCCAGCAACACTGTCCTGACACGGCGGCCCGGCTAACGCACTGCATATCCTGGAGGCTGGATGCTGCTGCGGCCTGCAATGCTCACACGCTGCAAGCGCCCAGCAAGCGCGCCCTGTGACCGGCTCCCGAAGGCTGTCCCAGCAGCATTCCCGTGCTGGCGTCTACACGCGTCGGCGTGTTTGCGCGGCGAGCAGCGGGCGGGAGTGGGCGGCCACCACTGACCACCACTTAACACCTCGAGCTCTGCTGGCGCCTCACAGGTCCAGTGAGTTGCGTGCGCCGGTGGGCCGGACCCGGCCTGTGCTTCCGCGCGCGCTTGACGGGCGTGGCAGCGCGCAGGCAGCGGCTGGCGCTCTCGGGCTGCCCGGCGCCCGGCGGGCCGGGCTGTGCACGCTTGCAGCCGCTGCGCGCACGCCGCTGAGCCTGGCCTGGCTGCGCGCAGGCCGGGCCGCCGCTCTCCAGGATCTCATCTGGCGGCAACTCGTCGCCCATGCTCTCTGGGACATCGTCCTCGCGCGACTCCGCGCCCGACCTCGGCAGGGTCTCTGCCGGGCGCCAGTACTTCCGCACCTCGTCCGGCCGCATGCTTCAGAAGCTCAAGCGGCACCTGCCGGGCACCACCGTGCGCCCAGCCTCCCCGCATGGCCCCAGGCAGGCTGTCCACGTGCGGGATGGGTCGGCGTGGCGGGGATGCATGGGCTCTGTTATTCTTCAAACAGAACGTGCAGGAGCACACAACCATCTGTGTGTTTCCTGGCGCCCCGCGGTGGCCCAGCGTACGCAAGCGGCCAGCGTAACCAAGCGCGGCACAAGAGCCCGCATGCAGCGCCCTCACCGGCATGGGCGGCTCGACAATGCGCGCCTTCCTGTGGCCGGGCGAGCTGCCCGGCCTGCCGCGCGCGGTCCGGTCCGCTCGCTGGCCACCGCGCACGCGCCTGCGCAGGAGTACATGAACAAGTGCGACGACATCGCGTGCGGCGGCACCGACCCTGCCATCCCGGAGGGCGCGGCGGTGACGGTGCCGGTGCCGGTACGCTGGGCCCCCCCGACCCCCCGGTGCAGGTTTGGACGTCTCAGGACCTGGTCAGTGTCCATGCTGTCGTGCAGCTGTCGCTGCGAGGCGCAGCGGCGGCCCCTGTCGTGCGCCAGGTCGTGCGTGCGGGGCCTGCTGGGATGCCGTCCGGGCAGCCGCGGCACTGTGTGCATGCTCAGTTGCTGCTGCCAAGCCGCGGTCAACTGAGCAGCCTCCGTGGCCGGGTGCGCGCACGCGCAGACCGCGTCACGCGGCCGGCCGCTGGCGCCCCGTAGTGCGCAGGCGACAGCGGAGGCTGGTGGCCCGCCGGCCGCCCCCTGCCGACAAACACGGGCGCCGTGCCCCGCGCTAGTACATCCTAAATCCGGGGCCGCTGACGGCCGCCCCACCGCGCAGGAGCCGGGCGCGCTCGGCCAGGGCGCCGCGCTCGGCCAGGGCGCTGCACCCGAGCTCGCCCGCTCCTCCGGCGGCAGCGAGTATTTCCGGACGAACTCCGGGGGCTTGCTGAGCAAGATCAAGCGGCACCTGCCGGGCACCACGGTGCGCTTGCAGCCCCGCCGCCGACTTGCTCACACCGCCGTGCAAATGCTGCTCTGCTGCCAGAGCCGCGTATGCGGCGCCTGCGCGTCGCTGCGGGCTGTCCCCGGCTCCCATGTTAGGCCTGCGTATGCCGCGGACGGCGCCCGCCCTCAGGCCTGCCATGCAGGGCACGTTGTGGCCTGTTGTAAGCACAGCCTGGCAAGGCGCGCATCTGCTCGCCGGTGCTCGATGGCCACCGCGGCGCGCCTGCCAGTGCCCAACAAGGCTGACAATGTCATTGCGCGCGCGTGCGCCCTGCCAGCCAGGCACGACACGACCGCGTGAGCGGCTGCAAAGGTGTCTGGCTCTGGCAGGCCGCATACCGGCCCGGCCGCGCGCTCGCGCGTCCTGCACGCAGCCTGATAAGCGGGCGCTCCGTGTCGTACAGGAGTACATGGAGAAGTCGGATGAGGTGCAGGCCGGCACTGGCGGCGTGGCCCCGGGCGCCGACCCGTAGCTCCTCCCTGGGCCGCGGCGTGGGCCACCGCAGCGTGCTGCATGGCCAAGTTCATTGGCTGCCAGCGCGCGCATGCTCACGGGCAGGCATTCTTGACAATCACTCATCTGCGAGGCAGTCATGCAAGCCTGTGTGCGCAAGGAACACATGCATGCGAGCGGCGCGTCGCGCCGCTTCCATGCGTGCTGTGTGGCGCGGGCCGGCGCGCGCGGCCTGGAGGCACTCCAGGGCGGGCGTACTGGCCCGGGCCTGAGATCTGATGTGTGGCTTTTGCCATAGGTTGTCCTTGTCTGTACACCTCGAGTGCGCACGGAGCACCGCCCCCCTCGGCTGACTTTCTTTATGACAACATGGAGTGCTTGCTTTTTGTCCAGCCATGCTTAGGAGTGGGCGAGCTCCACAGCAGCATGCATTTGAATATGCTGCAGCAAATAGGCCACTGAGTGCTCGTATCATGCGCGGTGCTGTGCTTCGTCCTCCGCGCATGTGTGACTGTCCACCATGGTTTTCAAGAGGCGGCGAGCCAGTAGTAGGGCATTTGTGTGCCAATAGCCGCGCTTCAACCCTTTGGAGGGCTGACTGAGGCGGGATGGGATGCATGCGCTGCAGCAGTGCGCGCTGCAGCGCTGGTAGTGCGCCTCGTGTCTGCTCACGGCTCCAGACGTGTCTGACATATGTGTCTGACAATTGCATCTGTGTGCCGACAGGACTAGTATGTAGCTTTCTCCGTGTTTCTGCCTGTCTTCCTGCCTGTCGTGCATTCGTCAAAGGGTGTGCTTAGCAGCAACCGAGCACTGCAAGCAACTTTTGTAACTTCTTGCCTTTCACTGCTCTGCGCGTGGAATCAGTGCAATAGAGTCAGTGCACATTTGAAGCAGTGCACGGACCTCCTTCAATGCAATGATGAGGCCGACAGTGCATGTGGTGCACACGTGCCAACTTAGGGTATTGCTCTGTGATTTGAACGCAAGATGAAATCGGTCCATTTACTCAACGTGCGACGTTTCGCAAGACCTGTTGACTCTCGTTTGGAACCGGCATGGCGCAACCGCAGAGTACCGAGGTGAGTCGCACGTGGTTCGCACGGCAACCTTCCAGCTACGTTTGAGCAGGAAGCGGACTGCTCAACTGATGCCTGAGGACTCGGACAGAGTCTGCACTAGACCCACTCCCATGATGCAGTGGCTTGCACCTGACTTCGGTGGCACGTGCGCTTGGGGGTGCAGTGGAATGCTGGCAACCCAGGCGCCACCAGCGCGGGTCACGGCACTGCCAGCACAAACACGGTGCGCTCCTGGGGAGCGGGGCTCTGCGTGCAGGCCTGCTGCGTGTTAACCTAATGCAAAATCAAGGAGCCTGTGTGCACCCCTTGCTCCAGCTCTCACAGTGCCTGCAGCCAGGCACTTGAGTTTTGCGGGCGTCCTGAGGCCAGGGACGGGCACGTCTGCACTCGACGCCCATCCTGTAGGCCTGCTGCTCAGTTATGCTGTGCATCTGCTGGTGAACTGAGTTGAAGCTGTGCCTGTGCTTTGACAGGTGCAGCAGGGCGTCCCTGGCATGCACCCCCACACGGGGGTGGGCGGGGGCGCCGGCGCAGCACCCCACGCTGCACCGGCGCAGCCTGGCTACACCGGCAACCCGGGCGCAGCGACGCAGACAGCAACCGGGGGGGCCGGCTACGCTGCCAACCCGGGTGCAGGACCGGGGGGCAACCCTGGCATCGGGCCGGGCGCCGGGACTCCGGCTCCTGACGCGGCGGGCGCACGCCCTGGGGTAAGCCTACCAGCTCCTGCTGGAGAGCTCAGTTTTTGCACCAGCTGGATGGATGCAAGTAGCCAGAAAACAGCCCTTTCTTGTGTTGTGTCCCCAGACGAGGCCAGCAGCGCGTGTGTGTCGGCGCGCCAGCAGTCTGCACTCGCGCCCTGCAGACGCTGCATGCGCAGTGGCTGCGTGCAGTTCCCGGGCCGGCGCAGGCCTCTGCTGCCGGCCCGCTGGTTCTTGCGAGCGCTCTTTGGCCAGACGTCACCTCTGTCTGAAGTGCCGTGCCCTGGACCGTCCTGGGTGCCATGCATGGGAACGCAACCCGGACTGCCTGGTCAGACACCCGGGTGTGCGCGTGCCGGCAGCTGACCAACGCGCATGGGCACCACGCGGACGCGCGCGTGGAGGAGCAGCCGCCGGCGATTGCGTCCGGCGGCATTCTGCAAAAGATCAAGCAGAGCATCCCCGGCACCGACGTGCGCGCTCACGACGCCTGTCAGCAGCGTGCCGGCATCTCTCGTGATGCTGCTGCTCTGTCAGCGGCTGGACTTGGAGGACAGCGCTTACCCTGACGGGGCAGCATTGGTGTCACGCCAAGTAACGATCCATGTATTGAGACGCGCAGAGCATGCGGTCAGCCATGAGGGTCTGGCCGGCGTATTCGCACCAGCGCTCCGCGCCTGCTGGGCGCGGCAGCGCAGCGGCGCGCTGCTCGTGGCGACAGAGGCCCGCTCGCGCAGGCGTACGCGGCGAAGAGCGACGGGCTGGCGACCGACAACGAGGCCGCCGGGGCCGGAGCTGCCGGGACCGGGCGGTACAGCAGTACCGCCAAGGAGATGAAGAGCCACGTTCCGGGGACCTGGGTGCGCCCGGCCCCCGAGCCGCTCGTCACCGTCTCGGGCCGGCTCTGCCTCGTTGTATGCAGGCTGCCTGTGCTGCTGCAGCAGCCAACATCGCCTGGCCCTCAAGACGTTGTTCACTGCTTGCATGAGGACATCACGCCAGCTCTGTCTGAGAGCGCACGCGGCCTGCATGACCTGTCTTGTGTGGGTCACGAGCTCGTGGGGCCGCCTCGCAGGAGCACGAGGCCAAGAAGGAGGCGCCAAACACGCGCCCGGCTGTGGGTGGCCCCATGCACGCCGGTTCGGGCAGCACCACCGGCCCCGGAAGCGGAATGTGAGCACCGTGTCTCACGTACCTGCCTCGACTGCTTCGCTGCCGCACCGAACCAGGGCGCTTCCATGTTGAGAACTGACCGGGTACAAGCACAAGGGAGGCATGCAGCAAGTTTGGTATTCAGCGTTGCCCTGGCCCACAGAGAGGTATGTATGCGATGCATCTGCCGTCATGCTTTTGCTGTATGTGGTGTGTGTCCTTCGCAAAAAATATATGAACAACAGGGTGATTGTAGGTATGTGCCACGGGGCAACATGGTCCCTTTCTGATATCCAGCATGGGGTGTACATAACGAATGTCACCAGTGTGTGAGCAAGGTGTGTGCAGGTACGGCGGCAGTCTAAGACATGTGGGGGTCTCTGGGCGCTGCAGCCATCCTTGCACGCACACTGCACTCACACTTGCACCTATGCGTGACTGCCAATGCTGCCTGCAGCACTCGAGGGATGGGCAGCCACCGCTATGCAGGCCAGGACAAAGCACACTCACAGGTTTCTTTACACAGATACGCTACGGTCCATACACTGTCCCAAAACTGTCACCCAAATGCAAGGCAACTTGGGCATGGCGTCGAGAGACCTGCAATACACTGTTCAAATGCAGACGCATGAGATGCTGACGATGGTATCTATTGCTACATGTGCCCAATCAACCATGCCACGACACGGCCCAGGCCAGGACCAAGCCACGTCTCAGCAATAGTGAGGCAATGCTGACGCTCTGCGCATGGCACCAGACAGGCCACAGCTCTGCAGCGCTCGCTGAGCCCTTCCATGGCCAACACGTAGTACTGTGATAGGCACAACTACACGAAGCGGCCCAGGCCGCCGTCCCCCACCTGGGTCATGTGGGGGCACCAGGGCTGCGCCCCCACACTCCACAGGAGCCCTCACATCACGGGCTTCAACTTGGCAGGGTCAGGGCACGATGCGGCCCTTGCCGCCGTCCCCCACCTGGGTCATGTGCGGCCCAGCAGCTCGCGCGACGTCGCCACGATCAGGATGCGATCCACCTTCACCATGGCCGCACACACACCGCCCAGGCTCACGGCTGCTTGGGGAGCTGAGAACACAAAGTTAGTTGATGTTGGAGTCTCTCTGTCCAAGGATTTCAGGTACCCACCCAACCAACCACCTTCACACATTGCAAATTGCTCATACGGCGCAACAAGCCACGCAGTGACTCCCTCTTGCGTGCTCTCTTACGAGGTCGTCATGCAGGAGCCGCTTCCTCGACAGAGCGCTGCCCGCCCGGGTGCGTGCCTCGCTCAAGCTAGCTGCGCCCCACAGCACCAGAGGTTTTGCAAGGTGCTGCTGCAAAAGGAGGTTGCACGTCGAATAAAAGGATGACGCGTCGTCGGGCATCATCGGGCCACACGTGTGCTTGCTGGATCACAGCGCAGCAGAGCTCCTGCAGACCATCAGAGAGCGCAGGCAAGGCGGGCGCGGCGGTAAAGGCGCCCTCCGCGTCCGGGCGCTTCCGCATGTTCCGCGGCGCTGTCGAGGACCCAGCCGTCTCGATCGTGCCATCGGGCTTCACGCTGGCGCAGCCGCTGCCAGCGCAGGATGGGTGCGCTACTGCTGGGCTTCTGGGCATACGCCAACGTGCATGACGTGATGCTTATGTCATCTGATCTCCCACATAATTCAGTGTTGCGAAGTGATGTTGTAAGGTGAGTGCTACAGGCTCTGCTATATGGTGAGTAAGCCACCATCTTACTACCTCTCATGCGTATACCCGCATGCTAAGGTACTCGACAATGACCATGGAGGAGCTGTACGCAGCCTTCCAGCAGAAGCGCGCCGCCGCTGCCCGACCCACCACGCCCGCCGTGGCTGCGCCTGTGGGCAAGCCCGCCAATGAGGCGCGCCAACCCTGTCTCAGGCATACTGACACGTCTCTGCAGCATACACAAAAGCAAGACAGAAGCCATCCCGTTAGGTTGCTCGCGTTGCTCTCCTGCGCATGTCGCAAGCAGCCTGTGGCATGTCGCCAGTGGCGGCATGGCAGTGCATGCAGCACCTCTCCAGGGCCAGCAGGCTGTGCGCGTGCAGCCATTTGCGGGCGTCATGCGCGTGAAGCTGGAGCGCCTGGAGGCGCTGGAGCGCACGCGGCTGCAGAAGCTGGCCGAGGCGGAGCTGGCGCGCGCGGAGGTTGAGCGCCTGCAGGAGGATGCCAAGCGCCTGCAGGCGGAGGAGGCAGCCAAGCGGCAGCTGGCGCGGTGCGCCAGCCTTGCCAACCGGGAGCATAAGGAGCTTGGCCAGGAAAACCAGTTTATTTTGTAGGTGTTGAAACACAAGTTGTTCGGAACATGTCCTTGTACTGAAGCAGGAGTTTATTTGGGACATACCCTTGCGCTGGATAGTTCCAATCAAACTCCTGCTTCAACACAAGGACGACCTTTACCGAACAACTCATGTCTCAATACTTGCATGAACCCTGTTTTTCCTGATCCAGCGGCTTTATGCTCTCGTTTAAGCTCAGCAGGCTTCATGCCACACCAACAGTATACCTGGGGATACCTGCCTGGTGTATCTTCAAGGACATGCACTTCCTGCTCATTCAGCTATCCTGAAAATAAATCATCTGGGACACTCCTGAACCCAGCTGCCAGGCAGCAAAAGCAGTGCCAGGAGGAGCATGCCAGCATTCCTTTGCAGGCTCGCACAGGACCGCAAAGGGAAGTCACACAGTGTCATTGACACCCTGCGGCACGCGCAGGGACTTCCCCGCGCGCGCGGTTGCTGCACGCCAGGCCGCCAGCAGCTGTCGGACGTCAAGCTCGAGGCCGCGGAGCTCGGCACTGAGCTGGCCGCGCTCAAGCTTGAGCTCAAGAAGGCGCGCGCCTGAACTGACACATGGAAAATGTTGGCAGGAGGCAGGATGGCACAGTGAGCATGCAGCATGTCAAATGCCGTGGATGTGTTCAGCGCGGTCAAGCAGGAGCCGCATTGTCGTCTGCCCTCCTTCAAACGTGGATACAGACGCAAGGCCATTTGGTCATGTGGCGGGCATGTATGGGGATCAGTATGGGGATCGTGGTGGGTGTGGATGAGGGTAGGGGTAGGAGCACAAGGCTGGGGGGCGGGCATGACGGGCATCATCTTACAGCCACTGCTGCAAGTGACTTGGGTGGATCAGGAACCCCTCTGCGCACATGCATGCTGTTGAATGGCAACCTCCGTACGCTGGGCTGCAACAAACAAGAGCGTCATCACTTCACGCCCTGGTGCCTGTCTGCACAGCGCCATGCACCATGTCTTGCATGCTCTGACCACAGCGTGTGCGCAGGAGGAGGAGGACAAGCGCGCCAAGCAGGGCGAGGCGCACATCGTCGCGCGCACGGCCAAGGCCAAGAAGGCCGAACTGAGCGACCTGGAGCGGATGCTCGCGCGGTGCGCCAGCCTGGTGCTTCACTCGGGCACTATACAGACTTGCCTATAGGCCGGGAAGCAGCTTGGGCTCTGGCATGTGTGCCGACATGCAGCTCTGCCTTGTGGCCAGTTGCAAGCCCAGACTGCCATGGTACCTCAACAACGACATGCATCCTGGAGCGAACCCTTGTGCAGTGTGCCTGGCTGCCTGGTGCTGCTCCAGGCAGTCACCTTTTTCAGGAAACTCACGCGCCTGCTCTCGCGTCATTACGTGCCGCAGCCTTGTGGCTGCAGGCTGGAGGAGGTGCGGCGCGAGGCGCAGGACGCAGAGCTGCGCGCGGCACAGCTGGCGGACGAAGTGCGCGCGGCGTCAGAGGCGCTCGCTGACCGCATGGGGGCCTACCAGGAGACGGCCACGCAGTTCTTCTCGTGCGCTGCTCCCATGGGATACCCGCAGGGTGGCTGACCTAATACGCAGTGCGCATTGCTGACTTTTGCGCAGCCTCTTGCTGATGATCAGGCAAGCACTGCGATGCTACTGCATAGCAATGAACGTCGCAGTGCCACAGCGGCACAGCTGCGGGGGCGCATGCGCTGAGGACGCGGCACTGGTACGCTGGTGCGCCGGCGATGCGCTGCGCTGATGCGCTGGCGGACGCAGGGCGAGGGAGCGCCTGGACAGTGTGGCGCGGGAGTACGCGCGCGCTTCCGGCGAGGAGGAGATGATGGAGGCGCTCATCAAGGCGCGCGCCCAGCAACAGCCATCAACCATGCCTTGTGTCGTGTGGAAACTGGTGTGGGGACTGGAGGGACGCAGGGTTGCTGTACACTTACGAACTTTATTCGTGCATGCCATGGTATGGCAGAAGCGCTTGTGCACATAGCATGTCTCGTAGCTGTCTGCTAGGGAATGTTAGGGAGTGCCACAAGGATTGCGCAATCATATGGCGATTGTGGGTACCGTCACAATGCACACCACAATACTGTTTGTTACCCCTATGATACGTGCAACAAAAAGTAATTGGCTCGCTCAACACTGGGCTGGTACACTCCTGCTGTGCCTGTGCCCGCAGCTCCATGCAATCCCAGCAACCGCGCGCGCAGCGCTACACCATGGAGGCTGATGCGGCGCAGCAGCAGCACCAAGACAAGGTGGAGCGCTCGCACGAGGTGCAGCGCCAGCTCGAGGACGCCATGGTGGCTGCGGCGCAGGCCAAGCAGGTGACTGGCTTCATCTGAGTGCTGCAGGCCTTCCATTGTGTCAGCCGGCGCTTGCACGCACAAGGTCGGGTTGCGAACACAGATATGGGGAGACATGAGGCGGCCGTGATGCAGTCTGGCTCCACCAGACATGCGCTTCCTGCACGCCGGCGTAAAGTGCCCGGCCTGCTCTGGCCCGGTGAGTGTATCGGCGAGCACCTCCTGCGTGCAGCCGGATCAGACTGGGCACAGCATTGGCAAGCTATAAAGGCCGCGACCTGATGCGGGGCCTATGAGCGGGCGCAGGAACAGGCCACGATCATGGAGGCAATGGCGCGCCTGAACGAAGAGTTCAAGTTGATGGACTTTTGGAACACTGGGCAGGCGCGGGCGGAGCCCTTGCTGTTGGCGGTGAAAGCAGTCACGCTCGCCAGGAAGGGCCTGCTCTTGCACTTTATACACGCTAAGATGCATGGGTCATGTGCTCCTGTGCTGGCATGCAAGAGGTGCAAGCTTCGAGCTATGCCAGAATGCAGGGTATACATAGAGAGACCGCGGCGTCGGGCGGCATCCATGATTAGGCATGCACGTTATTGCTCACGCATGTCGCGGCAACACGCACAGCTTTGGCCGGAGGTAACTTTAGGCAGCAATGTCAGCCACAGGGTCCGTGTGTTCTCGACTCGCAGCACAGAGGCTTATGGCAAGGACTTTGAGCACTGCTCAGGCGCCCGGACCTGCGGGGACGGCGCGCGGCGAAGTCGATCCGTGGGCAAACAACGGCCAGGTACCACATGCGGCGGAGTGGACGGACACAGCAGCGGACACAAGATCTTGACCTTGCAGTGCGCCATAATGCAATAATGCAATGAGAGCAGGCATGTAGTTTGATGAGTGGCAGCTGGAGAGCACACGAGGCACAGCTCTGACAATACAGGCAGATAACCCAGTCTCTTGTTGGAGGTGTTGCATTGTGTGATGTGCACGTGTGGGGATCATTCATGCGTTCAAGGTCCTCGTAGAAATGCTGAGCAACACTGCAAGACCACCCAACGATGTGGAGCTCCTGCAAGCAGACGTGTAGCCGTATGATCAACTCACTGCTCGCCCTGCTGCCTATCTCAGTACCCGGCGCACAGCAAACACGCGGTGCGGGACTGGCCCTAAAACACAGGTGCTCTACGTCCTGCCTAAGGTGCCTGGGCGCTGGGCCATGGCCGGGCGGCGTCTCCGCCCGCGGCCGCGTACGCAGCGGCAGAAGCGATCTCGCCGTGCTCGCTGCGCTGGCCGCCCTGCTGCGCTGATCCTCCGCTGCTCGCTCCATCCGGCGCGCCTTCTGGCGGCAGGGCGCCGGCCGGGCCATGCCCAGGTGCGTGGTCTGGTGCATGCGCCGCGCCTGCATGGTCATACCTTACAGGGTGGCTGGCGGCGGTGGCTGCCGCGCCGTTGTCGGGCGCGCTGGCGCCGGCAGCCGCGGCGTCCCTGCCCTCTGCGGCAGGGCTGGCAGCCTGTGTGGCTCCCAAGCCAGCAGTGTCGATGCCCGAAGGCCCTGACGCGGCAGCGCCAGGCGCACAGCCGTCATTTGCTTCCGCAGCCGGGCCCCCGGCAGCCTGTGGCTGCTGCGCGCCCTGCAGCACCGGCAGCGGCGGCAGCGCGGGCGCCACGCCTGCGTCAACGAGGCATGAAAGTCACGCTTACATTTCTAAGAAGCAGACTCAGGGGCCCTGCACCAGTGCACCGCGCACACTTCTGGGCAGCCATGCTTCTACAGGCCGAGTCCGCATGCGCTCGGCGCCACAACGCGGATCAGGTCTTGCCGGATGCCAGGCTGGCTGACAGGCATACACACCCCCTCGCACGCCGGGGCGGGGCAGACCTGAGGCAGCGAGCAGCTCCGGCTTCAAGCCGGACGAGATGCCGCGCGCGCGCGCCCATGTCTGGTCCCACAGGCTGCGGCCCTCGGAGTCCTGCAGTGCACAGCGCGGTCAGGCTTCGCGAGCCTTATTATTCCTAACCTCCGGGCTGGATATTGGCCACACCCTACTCCGCTGTGCTCGCGCACAGACCCGTGCTGACGGATTGGGAGCATCTGAGCAGGGCACAGCCCACAGCTCAGGTCGCGGCTCAGGCACAGCACCGCGTTTGCGCGAGCCTCCCAGGGCGCAGAGTGCCAGCATCAGGTTACATAGCTAACGCAACATCCCTGGCGGCTGTCTGGCGGTCAAGCAGGTCACATAGCCACCTGGCGGTCGAGCAGGTCATGTATCCGCCTGGCGGTCGAGCAGGTCACATAGCAGACGTCCTGAGGGCCTGCTTTCCTGGCGGGCGTGAGCACCCTGCGCAGGGTCCTCACAGCAACGCCCTGGGGCCGCGGGCGCACCGTCCACGCGGGCGTGAGCACGCCCTGCGCGGCCATGACCAGCAGCATGTTCTTCAGCGCCTCGGGCACCGCCTCCGCCAGCTCCTCGCTGCGCGGCTTGGTGCACTCGGCCAGCGCGGCCAGCGCGCTCGCCCACAGCGCCGGGAAGCCGGGCTCCGCCGCCAGCGGCAGCAGGAACTGGCGCGCGCGCGCGGCCGGCGCGTCAGCACCGCGCTGAGCAGCTCCAGCGCTCTTGGGGTGCGCGCGCTTGCGGCCCACGGCGCGCTTGCTGTGGTTCGCGACGCGCGCTGTGTCGGACTCTGAATCGGACTGCCCGTAGGGCTGCTGCGCCCGGTGGGTGCGCCCGGTGCGCGAGCTGCCGCCCCGGATGCAGCGGCGGCAGGACTTGGCGCGCCTGCCTCACTTGCCAAGCGGTTCACGCCTGCAGGGTCGGGAGTCGGCTTCTGCAAGCAGCGCATGTCGGCGCACGAGCACGCGAGGCTGCGCCGCGCAGCAGGCGGGCGGGGTTGAACAGCGCACGCCCAGCGCGACCTGCTCAGACGCCACACTGCTATTGAAGCGTGCGCATGTGGCCAGCGCGCATGCACGCCGGCGCCGCGCCTGCAGCAGCGCCTTGCACAGCAGCAGCACGGCCGCGCGCAGCGTGCGCTCGATGGCGGCGTCGGGGCGGCTGCGCGCGGCCAGCGCGCCGGCCAGCTGCGCCACCAGCGGCACGACCGCCTGCTCCAGCGCGGCGCTCCAGCGGCCGCCGCCCAGGCCCAGCGCCTCGCTGCCAACCACCGTCCTGCGGCGCGGCGGCGCGCGGGTCATGCAGGGCGGCGCAGGGCAGGGCATAGGGTATAGGGTATATGGCAGCTTGTGGACGTGCATGGCGGCGCGCTCGCTGAATCGCCGGGCGCCGCCAGCGCCGCTGTCCAGAGCAGTGTCGTCCTTGGAACGCCACGTGTTTGTTGAGGTCCACCAACTGACTGCCTCGCGTTGCATATGCGCATGTGCCCGTGTCGAAGCAGAGGCTAGGCAGCGCAGCGGACCAAGGGTAGTGTGCGGCGAGGGCGGGAAAATCAGGGCTGCACGGATGGCAAGAACCGCTGCTGGATGGCGAGCGCCTGCGCATCAGGGTTAGGGCAGGGAATGCGGGCGGGAGCGGCGGCGCTGGGGCGTGGGTGGGGCACCGCTGCAGGATGACAAGCGCCTGCGCGCGGATGGCCTCCTGCGGGTGCGTGCTCAGGCGCGCCAGCGCCTTCACCAGCGCCATCCACATCTCCGGCACGGTCGCCTGCGTGCGTGCATCACCTCACCGATGGGTGCGTGGCCCCCGCATGTTGTCAAATACCTGTGACTTTGCAAGCAACAGGCGTGGCAGTCCCCGCAGCAGATGCGCCAGCCCTCGCGCAAACGGATACTGCTGTGGTAATGCCAATTATCTTGGCCTGGGAGTGCATGGCTTGCAGTTAAGGTAGGGTTCAGTGGGCTATGCTGACTTGTCCATCACGCAAGCACACAAGGAGGTGTCTGAGAATCTTGGTGCTGAGGCGCTGTTTCGACCAGTCTAGGCCACATTGGCAGGCGCGTGGGCGGACGCGTGGGCGATGGAGTGACCCTCCGCACAGGGCCTGCCCACGCATCCTTGCAGCGTTGAAACACCCCTGCATGCGGCCCGCACCTGCGTTTCCGCAGGCGCCGAGCGCACGTCGGGCAGCCCGCCGGTCAGCAGGCCAGGCGCGGGGTCCGCCGGCGGCGCGGCCGCCGCCGCGGGCCCGCCCGCCGCGGCCGCCTCGCCATAGCGCAGCACCCATGCGGACATGGAGTCCAGCATCTCCAGCGCGCGCTCCGTGTGGTCCCAGGTGCCATCCTGCGCGCACAGGGTAAGGTTAGGGTTAGGTCTGGCTCGCCCCCTGCAGCCGCGTCGCCGTAGCGCGACTCGACATGGAGTCCATCGTCTCCAGCGCGCGCTCGGTGTGGTTCCCGGTTGTCGTCCTGCGCGCGCGTGGCGCAGGCGCCATGGGCAGCAAGCGCTGCGGGCTGGGTGCCACAGCACCTGCAGCGCAGTGGTCATCCGACTCCATGCGCGAGTCGGGTTTGTTTGGAAGAGGAGGACGCGCGCATGCTCGCAGCGACCCCCACCGTGCGCCGACAGCATGGCGCCTGCCGCGCCCTGGTCACACGGCAGCCAGGCAGCAGGCGTGGCAGCCAGCCGCAGCCTGCCGCGTTCGCTGCCAGCGGCGACGCCTCGAGGCGCCCTTGCAAGCCGCGAGCGTGCGCTTACAGGGCGGTCGCAGGACCCCCGCCCCGCAACAGTTAGGCCTGGCCAGACAAGCATCTTGATATTTTTAGTAGGTAGGGTTGGGCCGGCGGCGGCACCTTGGAGTTGCGCTCGGCAACCGCCATTACCGCCTCCAGGCAGGCCGGGAAGGACGGCGGCGCGAGCGCGGGCGGCCGCGCGACGGCGGCCAGCGCGGCCAGCGCCGTGGCGGCCGCGTCGGGGTGCAGGCTGGTCATGGTCACCAGCGCGCACACCGTGCGCCAGCCGTGCAGCGTGCGGATGTAGGCCGCGCTCGCCGTGACCAGCGCCAGCAGCTGCGCGCGCGCGTGCGCGGGGGGAACCCCTTCGGCTCTCCGCCTCGCATGCTAGCCAGGCATGCTGACCTGTGCAGGGGCTATGTACAACGTACCAAGCAAGCATAAAGGGGGCTGAGGTGGAGGCGCCTCAACGACAAGGCGGCGCACGGAGAGCACTGGGCGGCGCGAGACCGCGGGCGCAGCACGGAGCGCAGGCTCGGAGCGTCTGCAACGCGCGCCAGAGGCGGCCGCGCGTCCGGGGCGCGCTGCCAGCCTGCGGGGGACAGGGACGCAGGCAGGGGCTCGGGCTCGGGTCGGGCCGGCGCGCGCCTCGGTCGCCAGGCGCTGCGCGAGCTCCCACGCGGCGGACGGCCGCAGGCGCAGCACAAGGCCCAGGCTGCGCAGCAGCGCGTCCGCGGTGTCCTCCTTGTATGGCAGCAGCCGCTGGCACACGCGCAGCAGGCCGAGCGCGGCGCGCGCGACGAGCGCGGACGCGCCGCGCGGGCCCTCCGGCGCCAGCACGGCCGCCAGGTACTCGTGCACCAGCGGCCAGACCAGCAGCAGGCGGTCCCGGTTGCGCAGCGCCACCGCGACCACCAGCTCCAGGCACAGCTGCGTCGCGAGCTTGCGCGCTGGGAAACCCTCTACTTACCCTACCCTGATCACCAGACTCACAGCGCGCCGCTCTTCCATATCCGTGACCACCGGCTCCAGGCACAGCTGCAGCGCGTGGGCGCGCGCTGGCGCGCTGTCTCCCGGACCACACAAGCTCCTCGCAGCGCGCCATCAATGCACTGACCACCTCTTCGCACTGAGCAGGCGCTCGCTGAATCCGCCTCCCAGACCATGTAACCGCGCAGCGCGCCGTCACGCCACGGACCTTCTCCGCCCGGACAGCGCCGCAGCGCGCCAGCGCTCGCGCAGCGTCGGGCAGGAGTGCGGATGCACACACCCCACTGCCGCAACCCTGTATGCGGGGCCAGAGCCCTCGCCCGCGCTCGCGCCTCTGCGGTGTCCGAGCCCTCGCCCGTGGCAGCGATGCGCCCCAGCGGCCCCGGCGCATACATTGCCGCGCGCACCAGCTCCAGGAGCGCCTGCGCGCGCCCGCACCGGTGCGTTCGGACGGCCTCGCTGGTGCGCTGGAGCGCCCGCCTCGTCGCAGGCGTGCCCTGCAAACCGGCGGCCGCATAGACCAGGCAGCGCTAAGCGGCACGGGCTGCCGCCCCATGCAGCCGCCCGGCAGTGGGCCGGGCGGCCGAGCGCCTCGTGCTTGTACGCGACATGCACAGCTCTGTTGCAACATCATTGTACAAGCCCTAGGGTAGGGTTAGGGTTGAGCACCTCCGCGCGCAGGAACTTGCTGTCTGCAAACAGGTCCTCCAGGCGGCAGCCGGCGATGCAGTCGGCCGTGGCGCGCACGGCGGCCGCCTCGCGCTCGCTGGCGGCCTCCTGCGCCGCGCCGCCGTCCGCCGACTCGATGGAGATCAGGCTGCGCGCGCGGACCGGGCTCCGCGGTCAGCCGGCGGCCTTCTGTCAGCGCCGGACGGCTCGAGCGCCTGGCTGTCGGGGGCCACTATCTGCAACAATGCGGTCACCGCCCCGGCCCATGACCTGCCTGCCCGCTCACAAGAGCAATGGCGTGAGCCTTGCAGTCCGCTATGAGCAAAGTGCCCTTTGCGCACAGTGCGTCGAAAGCAGCGGAATGAGGGTCTATACGCAGCCGGCTGCGGCCCAGCGCGTCCCCGTCGCACTCCACGGCGCGCCTGGAGAAGGCGCGCGAGAGGATGGAGCTAGCGGACGCGGTGCGCCGGCTGGCGGGCGCGCGCGGCAGCGCGAGCTTGCCGCCGTCCGGCTCGCCGGCCTCCAGCAGCACCACGCCCGGCGGCAGCAGGCCCAGGCCGTGCAGGCGGATGACCGCGTCCAGCACGTTGCGCCAGCCGGACCGCAGGCTGTTGCCGTACCTGTGCGAATAGGGTAGGGTTGGGCCTACCCTAGACCCTAGTTTCCCCGGCGCCGCGCCGTCGCGGGCGTTGGGGCAGCGCGCCGCTGGGCGCGCCGCTCCGCCGCGGCGCGCCCCGTTAACGCAGCATGCGCGCACACGCACGTGCAAGGCCGCCTCGCGACCGATTGCTCAGTGCAGGCTCCCCGGCTCGGGCGCGCTTGCACGGCAGAAGCGCGGCGGCTCCGCGGGAGGCGCACGCGCGGCGGCTCAAGCCAGTCCACGGCGCGGCGGCCGGGGAGAGAGGGGTAGGGTAGTGTTTAGGGTATAGATTTAGCGCACCGGTTGGCGATGGCAAAGAAGGTCTGCGTCGCGGCGCGTGCCTTCGCGTTCTCGCCGAACGCGACCGCCGCGCGCGGCACGGCCACGTTCAGCAGCGCCGTGAACTTGCTCAGCGACTCCACCAGGCTGTCCATCACCTGCGCGCCGCGCAGGCGCGCAGCGGGTCATATGGAAAAGGTGCACAATACCCTGTGTGGTAACTCAGCTCACGCCCGCGGCGCGCGCTGCGCCGCGCCGCGCTCGGACGCGCGCAGGGGCGGCGGCGGCGGGCGCGAACACAGGCCTGAACTCCTGTGCACCGCCAGGCGCCCTGCCTGCTAAGCAAAGTATCCCTGCACAGCCTGCACGGCGGTGTGATGTCACAGACTCGAGGAGGTCTGGGGCCAACATGGTCATAGGGTGGGGTTAGGGTCGGTCGGGGCGCAGCAGGCGGGCTGGCGCGCGCCTCGTCTACGTGGTGGTGCGCCGCGATGCGCGCGGTGAGCAGCAGCCCATCGAGCGCCTGGCGCACCACGGCCGGCTCCTCCGACTGATCCAGCACGACCGAGACGGCCGCCACGGTCGGGCCCCAGAGCCGGCGGAACATCTCGCGGTCCACGCGCGGCACGCCTGCGCGGCGCGCCGGCCACCCACTCCGGCGCCTGGCCGCGCTGACGGCGCCGCATGCTGTGCCGGGCTCGGGTCCACGCGGCCGCAGCCTGGCATCTAGCAAGCATTGGCCTTGTTGGTAGACCCATCTGTGACGCATGGACTCTTGTCGACCATGCGACTCGTGATGCAACAGCACAGGACAGCATGCAGCAGGTGGCCGGCTTGGCATGGCAGGCCGAGCGGCTGGACCAACCGTGCGCGGGCGGCTGCAGCATGGCCCCCCGCGGCGCCTGCGACTGCAGCGCCAGCTGCGCCCACAGCACCGGCGACGGCGCCGCGTCGCCCGCCTGCGCGCGCAGGCGCAGCGCTGAGGCGCAGCGCACGGAGTGCGCAGTATGCACAAGCGGGGCCAGGCGCACAGCGAGCGAGCCCGCCCCCCCCAAGCCAAGTCAGGATCACGCTGCCGTGGCCCCTGTGCGCTACCACGCGCTGCGGAGCCGCACGGCGGCAGCGCTGCGCCGCTGCGCAGCGCGCGCAGGAGCAGCACGCCGAATGCCCGCCTGCGACCCGGCGCCGCGCGGCAGCGCGCCCAGAGGCTTTGAGCTGGGCGGGGCCGCAGGGGGGGGCCGGGCGCGGCGCGCGCGCGCCTGCGCCTCGGAGGAGATGCGGATCTCGTCGGCCGCGATGCTGGCGTAGAGCGCGCGGAGGAAGTCGCGCGGGAGGTCCTCGCCGCCGTTGATGCCGCGGTTGTTGCGCACGAACTCGTCCGCCGTCATCTTCTTCTTCACCTGCGGCGCGCGCGCGGGCCGGGCGGCTCGCGCGCGGACCGGGGCGGCTCGCACGCGGCGCAGGACGGCCGGAACAGGCACGCAGTGCTTGTCCAACCATACTGGGATGCTGTGTTGATCGCCGTGCTCTGCGATGAAGCGTGACTGCCCAATTGTATCCTCCTCAATATCTGTTCTCTTCCTTCATCTCTGTTCTCTGGAAGTGGAGAGAGAGGGAGCTTGGCAGAGCTGCGTTGGCCGGAGCGCTGCGGCGCGGGCCGCGGGCGGGCGCGGCCGGGCGGCCGCGCGCAGCCGCGCGCCTGGCTGTTGTGCTGGTCGGTGTTGAGCAGGATGACAGAGTAGGCCAGGATGTAGACCGCGTCCGCGTTGCGGAAGAGCGCGGGGCAGCGGCCGTGGTACGCCTTGCCAAAGCTCTCCATGATGCGGTTAATCTTCTGCGCCTCGCCCGGCAGCCGGAACGACTCCAGGTACACGCGGATGGCCATGTCGAAGCTCAGGCCTGCACAGGCGGGGCACCGCTGACGTCCAAGCTCAATGTAGGGTTAGGGCTAGGGCTAGGTGAGTGGAACGACTCCTGGTACACGCGGATGGCCATGTCAAAGGTGAGGCCTGGCCGCCGCGCGCGGCCGCCCCAGGCGACCCTCAGCGCCCGGCCCGACATGGCCCCGGGCACAGAGAAACACCGGGTTCGTGCGGGTGCGCTGCTACGGCTGGCGCCTGTGCGCCGGCCACAGCACTGAGACTGGCAGGATCATTTGCCACAGGCGAGCAGGCCCCACTCGCATGCGCCGTCTGTCAAGCTGCCCAACAGACTGACTCGCACAGGTCCCACACAGTCTCAAGGTCCAGCTGCACATGGCCTCCCAGGGCGTCAGTCTGGTCCCCGGCAGCTGGCAAACGAGCCTGCACAGCTCGCCACCGGCGGTCTGCCAGACGAGCGGCGCGGCCAGTGCTCAGCCAGTCATTGGCGCGCCGCTCGCCGGGCTTGGGGGTTCATGTCGAGGCTAGATACGTTTGTGTCATACGCAAGCATGAACCCGCGCTCGCACCGGCGAAGTCGAACGTGTCGGTGAACGCGTCGAGCACCTCCAGGTAGAAGTCCTCGTTCTCGCCCAGCAGCTCGCCGATGGTGACCTTGCTCAGGCCCGGGCAGTGGCGCAGGAAGCGCGCCACCGCGCGCGCGTCCGGCTCCTCGCCCAGCAGCCCCAGCGCCTGCGCCGGCCCGGCCGCGCGGATGGGCCCGCGGCAGCCCATCCGGTGGTCGCGGGTGGAGTGGCGCCAGGGAGGAGCGGGGGAGCCTGCGGTACCATGGCCCGGGCGCGGCGCCCGCCAGAAGCCAGCAGCCCTGCCTGCGGTCGCGGGTGGAGCGGCGCCCGGCAGGAGCGGGGAGCCCGCGCCAACGCGGCCTGGGCCCGAGCGGCGCGCCTGCAGCAACTGGTAGCCCTGCCTGCGGTAACAATTGGAGCGGCGCCGGACAGGAATGGGGAACCTGCGATAGCAACGCCCAGGCCCGGGCGGCGCGCCTGCAGGAACTGGAAGCCCTTGCGGTGGTCGCGGTTGAAGTGGTCCGCCGCCAGCGCCAGCCGCGCCTTGGCCGCCTGCTCGGCCAGCGCCGCGTCGGCCGCGGCCGCCAGCGCGCCCTCCGCGCGCGCCGCCGCGCGCGCGTGCGGGCTATCGTAGCCGCCTGCCGCGCGCGCGCGCACGTGCATTTGCACTTTTGCGCGAGGTGTGCTGCATGCGCTATACACGCTGCGATGTGGACTCGCTTGTCCAGCAGGTATGCTGCCCGGCCCTCCCTCGTGCTGCGTCGCCTCGTGCGCATGCGGAATGCTGCAGAGGCGAAGCCGCGAGTGCCAGCAGGGCTAGCGGCCTACCAGGCGTGGCGCCCCGAGCTGCCTACACCAAGCTGCTTTGCCTCCGGCGTCCAGGCGCTCGGCCGCAGCACAGGGCGGGCCCAATAGAGAAGACACGCAGGCTGAGGCCCCAGCGCGCTGAGCAAGTGAAGTACTTTAGAGCAAACGAAGCATCATTTCCAATGAGACAGGACGCGAAATCCCGGTAAATGCCGCACCTGCCGCGCCGTCTGCGTCCCGCGCGCTGCCAAGTGCGGATGGCGGCGGCAGGCGGCCCGCGCACAGCGCATCCCAGACGGGCAGCAGCGCGCCGTCTGCGGCGGCTTCGCCGCCCTCGTGACTGGCCTGGCCCGTACACCTGGCAGGCGCGCCCGCCGTGTCGCCTCGCTTTGAAACGCATGGTAAATCTGTACACGCGCGCCCTATCCGCCTCGTCGCGCTTGCACCCTCGCACATGTTACCCGTCACGGTAGAGGACATGGGTAAGATTGCTTAGCAGGGTGGAGACGCAGGGGAGCCAGAGCTCTAACCGCAATATAGGAGATTGACATAAGGTACAGGCCCAGGGCCCGGACTCGAAGCATCAGCGCCAGGGTTGGACCGTGCATGTGCGGTCAAGCGAGAACGTAAGGGCATACAAACCGTGCAGGGCAAACAGGTTTTCCACCAAGATGAGCGCCCCTTTATGGAGGCTGCGAAGCTGGTTACGGCCGCAATGAAAATATGCAGGGTTACAAGCAAGGGACATAGGGTGCACACCCTGAACCTAGACCAGGGTATCGGTCACAGGCCCAGGCGCACCGGAGCGCAGCATTGTAGCAAGCACGCCTCGTTCCAGGGCGATTAGCTAAAACACACAGAGCTGTCACCTCAGGGCGCCAAACACCAGGGTCTGTCTGGCGGCGCACCCACGCGCGAGCGCGGACATGATGGCCAGCAGGCCGTCCAGGGCGAGCAGGTGCACGGGCGCAAGCGGGCGGTTGACGGGGAAGGCCGTCTTGGACAGCAGCCCGGCGGCGCCCTCAAACAGGCTGCCGCGCTCGATGCGGCAGTCCAGGTTCAGGAACGCCGCGCGCACGAAGCCCGCCTGGTTGCAGAAGTCGAGCAGGCCCTGCCGGTCAGTCACGCGGTTGTCAGGCAACTGCACTACCACATGCTTGCTACGTGTCACCCAGAATGTCGTCTCGGTATCCGTCAAGGAAGATACACCCTGTGCAAAGCCGTGCGCACAGTCGCCAGCGCGCTGCACGCGACACACAGCCCCGATCTGCCTAACGCCCCGGGCACACACAAGCGCACCTCCAGGGCGGCCTCCTGCTGCGCGGTGCTGGTCGCAGTGCGGCCCTCCGCCACCGGCAGCACGACCAGTGTCAGGAACGCGTCCACCTGCCGCGCGCGCCGGCTTTGGCGCGGCCTCGGCTTTGGTGCCGGTCGAATTTGGCGCGTCTGTAATTTTGGCGCGGCTCTGGCTTAGGATGCGGCTCTGCGAGCGTCGGAGGCGCGGTCGCGGTGCAGCTTTCGCCATGCAGCGCCAGGCAGCCATGCACGGGTCACACTTGCAGGACGAAAGCATCCACCAGACTTACTGGTGGATGGCAATTGACAATCGGCCTGGAGCGAGAGCACCTGGCTCTGACGGAGGTGCGGCGCAGACGACGGGGCCGTTCCGGGGCTGTGCATCGAGCCTTGCCCGAACAAGAGCACACCCTCATGCACACTCCTGGCGGCAGGGCGGCGGGGGGCAGCGCAGCGCGGCGGCAGCAGCGCGTGCGCGCGCGCGCGCGCGTGAGCCAGCCAGCCGATACGCCTAGTGCGAGTAAACAAACAGAGGGAGGACCGCCCCGCCCCCGCGCGCGCGCCTGCAGCAGCACGGCCGAGCCGAGCGTGCAGTAGAGCGCGAGCGCTGCCTGGCACGCGCCGGCGAGCGCGGCCAGGCCGCCGCCGCGCGCGGCCGCCGCCAGCGCGGCCCACGCGTCCTCGCGGAGCAGCGCCAGCAGCGCCTCGTGCCGCGCGAACGCGCCGCCGCCGGCCGCCAGCGCGCGCGCCAGCAGCGCCAGCCCGAGCACGTTGAGGTCGGCGAGCGCGCCGTCGCCGGCCGACGCGACCAGCGACACGATGAAGCCGAGCGCCTCGGCCACGCTCTCCAGGCCGTGCCCGCCGCCGCTGGGGCCTGCGCCGGGCGCGCGCCCGCGTCGTTGAGAATGCGGCCAGGTGCAGGGCCCGCAATTGCCACGCGCAGCGCGCCTCGCAGCTGGAGCGCATACGTTTGTAGCTCCCAGCATAGTCGTGCACTTCCCATGCCCAGACTCTCGGCCTCATGTCAACAAACCTGGCCCGCTGTAAAGCAGGCGTTCACAGGCGCCCCACCTCGTTCAAAGGCAGAGCAAGGACGGGCTCTATTATGTGCCGGTGCCTCAGTTGCAGGGCCGTACAACTCAGCCAGCAAGAAAGTGGTTTCGATTTGTTAACCGGCCAATCGTTATTTTCTCTACAGCTCTCCTGCTGCCCAACGTGATGACAGACGCGTCCAGGGCTCAGCGCCCCACCTGCAGGCCGGCTGCGGATGGGCGACAGGTGCTCCGGCGGCCCAGCGAGGCGCGGGGGCGGCTCGCGTGCGGCCTCCCCGTCTGCGCAGCGCCCCAGAGTGAGCCAGGAGCAAGGCTCAAACGCGAGCGACAACAATCAAATACAGCCAGTACATGGAGAGGGCTGCAGGTCGCTGCAAGGCGGAGCTGGGGTGTTGAGAGCACAAGGAGCCCACGCATGACTCGCAAGCACTGTGCCGCATACATCCTCAGCGGTGCCTGTTCACTTGAGGCTGTGCTATGGAGAGAGTCTCCCGAGCACAAGGAAGGGAGTAAGTGTCTCCGCCATGGTCCAGCACCACGCGACACATACCATGGCCGGAAGTTGACACCCTGCGGCTCTGGTATACGTGAAAGGAGGCTCGGTGAAGTGCAGTGCCGTGGGGCAGCCAGGCACCGCACCCGCGTCCGCGCTCTCAGCCGGCCCGGCCGCGTCGCCGTTCTCGGCCGGCGCGCCCGCGCCCGCAGGTGCAGCCGCCGGCTCTGAGCTGCGCGATGGCTCCAGAGCGCCTGCGGCCGCCAGTAATGCAGCTTGTGAAGCGAGCCTGCTGCAAACAGCTCTGCTCTTGTGCACTGGGCGGCGGCTCAAACACGGTAGCCGCAAACCGCCTCAGAATGCCCCCAGGCTGCAGCCTGGCCGCACCAGGAGTTCATGCGAGCCCGCTGCAAGGCACACCTCATTGCTGCGTGCGGGAGCACAGCTCACATGCCTTGCCTGCACAGCGCCCTAAGTGCTTGCTGGCCTCCGTGTATGGCTGCGACACAGTCCAGCGCCGCATGCATGCATGCATACCCTAATCTGACCCTACCATACCCCCTGCTGTGGTTGAGGGCACAGCTGACAAGGCAAAAAGCCGCGAGGCCCACCCGGGCCGGCGAGCAACGGCGCGGCGGGCGGCTGCGCGGAGGGCGCCGGCGACAGCGCGTGCGCGGCGGCCATCGAGCGAGCGGTGGTGGGCGTCAGCGACGTCTCCGGCATCTCCTCCAGCCCCGCGAAGATGAGCGCCACCATCTCCGCCAGCACCGCGCGCGACGCCTGCGTCAGCAGCTCTGCGCGCGCGGCCGGCCGCGCCCCGCCCGCTCAGGTGCTCTGCCTGTCCCGTGCCGCACGTCAGCATGCCCGCGTCTGGCGGCACTTCGCGCTGACACGCCGCTCGCCAAGGTACCGGACATGCCGCAGCTCCTTCAGGCTCGTGCTGCACGTCGCATGAGCGAGCTGAGTGCTTGCGTGCGCTTCACCGGCGACGCGCACCTCGCAAGCATAGCTAGCTAAGCACCAGTGAAGTACCACCCCGCAATTTAGGCCCAGAGCGTGGAGTGCGCAGGTTGATCTGCCATTCAGTGCACGTCTCAACGCCCAGCCCGGCGTCCGGCCGGCCGAGCCAAACGCGCCGCCGGGCGGCCGCCGCGCCGCACCCGACACGCCCTTCCCGCGCTCGGTCTGGTAGTGCCCGATGCGGAAGCAGGCCTGGAAGAGGCTGACCACGTTGCCGTTGGTCAGCAGCCGCCCGCCGGGGCACTTCATGCACGCCAGCAGCACCTGCGCGGCGCGGCGCGCCGCCGCGTCAGGCGGCGCCGGGCTTCGGTGGCCCCGCGTGCGGAGCGTGCGGAGCGCTCGGCGCTGCGGGGAGCGCCCCGAGCGACCGGGGCGCTCTCGCGCAGCGGCAGCATCCGCGCGGCCTCAAGCGCCAGCGCCGTCCGGGTGCGCCTCTTCACCAGAGCATGGCAAGGCTGGCAGCTGCCCCCGTTCAGCAGCCCAAGCGTCGCAAGCGCGGCGCTGGCCCCGCAGCGGGCCCGTGCGGGGGCCGCAGGAGTGGACCTGGAGGATCTTGAAGAGCACCACCTCGTCAGCGGCGGGGTCCGTGGCCTCGAACTTGCACTGCGTGACGGCCTCCGCGGTCAGCCGCATTGCCTCCGCCAGGTCCGCGCCAGACTCGCCTGCGCCCCCCGCGGCCCCTGCTCCAGCCCGCAGCCGCCATGCACGCTCGCGCGCCGCCCAGGCAGCGCGCTCCCTGGAATGCAGGCCGGCGGGGCGCCGCTCCGGCGCACGTGCAGGGCGAGCGGGCGGGGCGCCGCTGCGCGCACCGAGCGTGAACTCGTCGAGCATGCGGCAGACGGAGGTGAGCGCCACGCCGGTGATTGGGCCGCTGGTCTCGGGCGAGCGGATCACCTCCAGGAACGGGCCCAGGTACTCCAGCGGCGCCACCAGCGACCAGTCTGCGCAACCAGACTTCTTCAGACAGACGGTCTGCGGCGCCAAGGACGGGAGGTCGGCGCGGGCGCCCGCGCGCGCACCGTGCCAGTGGAAGATGCGGCGCCGCAGGACTTTGAAGTCCTCGAGCAGCGGGTCATCGCCGGGCTCCTCCTCGTGGGCGCGCTGCGGAGCGGCAGCCAACACCCCCGTCAGCCCGGCGGTGCCGGGCAAGCGCACGCTGCGGAGCATTGAGGCAAGTGGGTGCGATCGCCTGCTCTCTGCGCAACAAGCACAGCGTGTGGGGACCAGGCGCGCGCCAGGTAGCGATTGGGCACGAGCGCCCACTTCACGTTCTGCCGCATGGCAGTGATGACCGCCGCCAGCTCCTGGTTGAGCAGCAGCGCGACCGGGTGCGGCGCCGCCATGGCGGGCGAGGCGGTGCACGCGGCGTCACCCAGCAGTGCTGCGCACTGTCACTGCACTCGCGCTGCCTGCTTCACTCACCAGGGCACTGCACTCGTTCTTCTTACTGTTCTTGTGTTCATGTCAAAATCGGCCCTGATGCCTGATGGCAAGGCTACTAGCGCATGGCGCCAAATGGGTAGAAGGGGCGTCACCTGCTTGCCTGTTTAGCATGTTAGTGGTCACCAGCTGACAACAGCAGATGCTGGTTCAGGAGGCCGTCAGGGGCGCGCATGCAAGCATGCATGCCAGGGACTGCTGTGCTCTGCGTCACACACAGCGTTTTCTGTGCAGACGCTCTGCATTCCCCTTATGCCATACCCATCGGAGTGTCCGCGGTCGGGCATTGTCACCATGGCCGACGCCAATGCGCGGCCCCACTTTGGTGGCCGGGGCAGCCAGCGCGCAGACAGCGCACGTCGCTGAAGCACCCAGCAGCGGCGGCCTCGCCTTGTCCATCCTCAGCGACCCGCGGCTCGAGGGCGAGCCGCTGCGCTTCCTGAAGCTCTCAGAAGCGTACTGGACGGTGCGGGAGCTGTGGCCCAGCTGCACTGGTTGCCTGTGTTCAGGCCCCCTTCTTCCCTGTGGTTGCGCTGCAAAGCCCGCCGGACGCCCCGACACCAATGCTCTGCCCTGCTTTTTTCCACATACCAGCTTGCGCTGCCCGCCGCATCACCTCAGCACACCGCGAGTCTGCTATCCACTGGGGTACACTGTGCTGAGCACTGCACTGCTGCCTCCGGCTACAGAGGGGCGCACCCCGCCACACGCCCGTCACAGGCTCCAGCCTGCCGCGCTCTGACAGCCGAGCACTCCGCGGCGCAGGCGCTGCGCTCGGCGCCGGAGAAGCGCGCGCCGCCCGTTGTGCGCGTGCGGCACCGGCGGCTGCCGGCCGAGCTCGACTGTGACGTGGCGGTGTGCGGCGGCACGCTCGGGCTGTTCCTGGCGCTCGCGCTGCAGCTGCGCGGGCACCGCGTGACGATTGTGGAGCGGCGGCGCGTGGAGGGCCGCGCGCAGGAGTGGAACGTCTCGCGCCCGGAGCTAAACGTGCGCGCGCCGCCGGGCCGCGGCCGCCCCGGCGCATCTATTTCCGGCACTGCAGCGCTTGGCTCCCGCTGTGCACACTGTGGCGCCGCTCGTGGTGCTAACGCTCCAGGCGTGTGGAGGCTCCAGTGCGGCCAATACAGCACCGGCGCTCTATGAGCCCCGTGCAGGATGGCGACTCCGCGAGCGGCCGCCTGCACCTGCCATACATGGTTCCCCACACCGTACCTGTCTGCAGCGCTGCGCCCTCCCCCGACCTGCCCTGCGGCCTCCCCATGCTTCCATCCGCGCAAGGCGCCCGCACCTCGCCTTGCTCTGCCGGGAACGCGGCCTGCGCCCACGCTGCCGTGCAGACCTAGCCAACGCTCGACACCCGCACGTCCTGGCGTTGCGCGCACGCACACAGGCGGCGTGCACGCGCGCGACGAGCGCACAACCTCTCACATGCTCATCCCACGCACACTACGCACGCGCACAGCGCACACTACTGTGTTTGCAGCAGGGAGGCGCAGCGCCTGAGGGCCGCGGCGCAGGCGCTGCTGGACGAGGGGCTGCTCACGCGCGAGGAGCTGGAGCGCGCGATTGCGACGCGCGTTGGCTCCTCGCGCGTGAGCTTCCACGGCGGCGAAGAGCTCTGGGTGCAGGGCGTGCTGGACCTGGGCGTTGACCCTAGGCGCGCGCACTGGTAACAGGGTTATAGGGTTAGGTCCTGGGTGGGGCCGCTGGCCGCCGCACGTGCGCACCCTGCCTGCGCGAATCAGGCCGTGCTGCGCCGCGCTGGCGGCTGCCAGGTCTGCTTGGTCTTGAGCTTTCTTCAAAGGGTGTCCTCATCATCCCGTCCACCCGAAGTCA